>ERZ779877.1198-NODE-1198-length-23540-cov-9.194763_pt1 | contig 23540 bp, 22 predicted proteins | sample MGYA00511556_ERZ779877 | MGnify/ENA primary metagenome ERZ779877 (study PRJEB29588, sample SAMEA2159338) | human gut metagenome | biome: human gut; feature: human-associated habitat; material: faeces | place: Denmark | collected 2008/2010 ...
CGTACATTTGACACACAGCTTGCTTTGTTTTGAATTCGTCGAATTCACGTTATTTTACAATATAGTATTTTTTCTGGGGATTATTTGGATATGGGCGAGCCGGATATAACATCAACAAAAATTACCCTGTGCTTTTCGGATGTCTCAAACAATAGTATAGAAAAACAGCCTGGTGGCTTAATAATAAGCCACCAGGCTGTGAGGATTAACGTTATATTCATTTACTGAATACATCGGAAACCCATTACCTCATACTGTTGCAGTATTACCCTAAATAACCTCAGCTATTACAGTGAATACAGATAACATTATTTCAAATAGAGTCTACAAAAGCATTAAACGAATTGCTCATTGCAGACTAGCTCATTCTCTTTCCACTACCCAATAGTAACAAAGCAGAAAAACACGACAAAACGACAATGCCAATGTACTGCATAGTCTCACACACCATGAACAACCTCTTCATTTTGCCTTTGCCACGTAGAATTGTCACAATAAGCCCAATACTGCTCATTACAGCCGCATGGTTATTAACACATTAATACAAGGCCCATTCACAGCGGAAACACGCTTACACAAATGTCGCGACGTAGCCCAACAAAGCCATCGGCACAGCAAACAACCTGTATGGACAACGATATAATTGACGTGTTCTGGACTGTATGATTGATTCGGAGTTTATCTCACAGATTGAGAGTATCAACCATGATTAACTGGCCAAGACATCTCATATCTCACAATATCCTCTTCAATAAGAGGAGAGCCTAGTTGCACTTCAACAAAACGAAGATCTGTCACCGCCCGTACGGCGTGCTTTTGCCCGACTGCAATATTGACAACATCACCCCTACGAACCGTTGTTACCTCACCATCAAGCATCAGTTCGCCCTCGCCTTCAATAAATGTCCAAACCTCTGAGCGATGGTTATGGGCTTGATAGCTAATGTTTTTACCCGCATTGAGGAAAATGTGCTTAACAAGCGTATCGGAGTTTGATTCTCCACCATTATGGTGTTCAAGCACCTTATATGTTCCCCAGCGGCGCTCCTCAAACATCGGGCGTGCACACAGGCGCTCAACATAAGGCTTTATTGACTCACAGCAGTCCTTGTCTGCAACGAGAATTCCGTCAGGACTGGCTGCAACAACCAAGTTCTTGGCCCCAATACAAAGACACGGTATACCGAGTCTGTTTACCACATGAGTATTTACAGAAGCCGAGTCGAGTGTAGATTTACCGATAGTGCTACTGCCAAGAACCTCGCTTAATGCATTCCATGTGCCAAGATCCTTCCATACCCCGGCAAATGGCACAACAGCAACAGAGTCTGCCTTTTCAGCCACCTCATAATCGAAACTAATCTTCGGAAAACAAGAATAGCACGAACGCAAATCATCAAAGCTATGGCCACAGTCCACATATTTGGAAATAATTTCAAGAAGGTAACCAAGTCGGAAAGCAAATACACCCCCATTCCACAAGGCTCCCAGAGATATAAGTTCAACGGCTTTCTCCGCTGTAGGCTTCTCCGTGAAACGTTTCACCCTCATCGCGTCGGCTACATTGCTGCCGGAAGCCGCCTCTGGTACAATATAACCAAATTTAGTGGAAGGATAATCAGGACGGATTCCCATGAGCACCAGATTGGCAACATCACCCTTCACAGCCTCAACCATCCGGCCAATAGCATCGAAATAGCTATCATCAATATATGGGTCACTTGGCATAACGACCACCGGTTCGTCGGCAGCACAACCTTTTTGCTTGGAAAGATAAAGGCATGCCAAAGCAATTGCAGGGAAAGTGTCGCGGCGTTCGGGTTCTGTCACAACACCCACGGTATCACCAAGCTGGCAGCTAATGGCATCACGTTGAGACTCGCCGGTAGCTATCGTTATGTCTGCCCCAAGCGCAGACGATTTTATCTGGCGCACTACCCGCTGAACCATCGACTCTTCGCCACCGTCTGGTGCAGGCAGGAGACGCAGAAACTGCTTTGAATAAGAATCGTTTGAAAGCGGCCACAGGCGTTTGCCTGAGCCGCCGGATAAAAGAACAAGTTGCATATCTATATTACCTTTCTGCCCTCATAGGATTAGTTAGGAAGTCATGATATGCAAGGCGGATGCCGTCTTCGAGCTCCGTCTTATATGTCCAGCCCAAGGCTGTGGCCTTTGATACGTCGAGAAGTTTGCGTGGCGTACCGTTTGGCCGCGTAGTGTCCCAACGGATTTCACCATCGTAGCCAACAACCTTTGCCACCAGTTCCGTCAGAGCCTTGATAGTGAGCTCCTTGCCCGTACCGGCATTGACAGTCTCGTTTCCGCTGTAGTTGTTCATCAGGAACACACAGAGATTCGCAAGGTCGTCTACATACAGAAACTCACGCAACGGCGAACCGTCGCCCCAGCAGGTAACGCTCTTTGCGCCAGCCTCCTTTGCCTCGTGGAATCGGCGGATAAGTGCAGGCAACACGTGGCTGTGCTCTGGGTGGTAGTTGTCGTTCGGGCCATAGAGGTTGGTAGGCATCACGCTGATGTAGTCGGTACCGTACTGACGGTTCAGAAACTCGCAATACTTAAGTCCGCTAATCTTCGCCAAAGCATAAGCTTCGTTGGTCTTCTCCAGCTCACCAGTGAGCAAGCAACTCTCCTTCATAGGCTGCGGCGCCATGCGCGGATAGATGCACGACGAGCCTAGAAACTCCAACTTCTTGCAACCGTTCTTCCAAGCAGAATGAATCACATTCATCTCAAGAATCATGTTATCATACATGAAATCCGCCAGCGCCGACTCATTGGCAACGATGCCGCCCACCTTGGCAGCGGCGAGAAACACATACTCTGGCTTCTCATCAGCGAAGAAAGCCTCCACGGCCTCCTGCCTTGTCAGGTCAAGTTCCTTGTGCGTGCGAGTGATTATGTTTGTATATCCCTGACGCTCCAGCTCACGCACAATGGCCGAGCCAACCATTCCACGGTGGCCGGCAACATATATCTTTGCGTTCTTTTCCATAATGCATTAATGCTAAGTTCCGCCGGACTGCAAATCCGACGGAACAAAGATTTGTTATTTTACAATACCCTTCTCAAGATATTCGGCAAGGTTCATCTTGCGCACCTTCTCGCTCGCATCCTCTGCAGCCACCTTGTGCATGTCATAATCCACCATGATGCGCACAAGTTCCTCGAAAGTTGTCTTCTGTGGATTCCAACCGAGTTTTGCCTTCGCCTTGGTGGGATCCCCCCAGAGGTTCACAACGTCAGTCGGGCGATAGAAGTCCTTCGATACCTCAACAAGTGTTTTGCCAACGAGGTTCTCGGGACCGGACACACAGATGCCCTTCTCGTTTTCGCCCTCGCCCTCAAACTCCAGTTCAATGCCTGCATAACGGAATGCAAGTTGACAGAACTCACGTACACTGTGCTGAACTCCTGTGGCAATCACGAAATCTTCAGGATTCTCATGCTGCAGAATTAGCCACATGCACTCCACATAATCCTTGGCATAGCCCCAGTCTCGAAGCGACGAAAGGTTGCCAAGATAGAGCTTCTCCTGCTTCCCCTGTGCAATGCGTGCTGCAGCAAGTGTAATCTTTCGCGTAACGAAAGTCTCGCCCCGACGCTCACTCTCATGGTTGAAAAGAATGCCAGAGCAGCAGAACATATTGTAAGCCTCACGATACTCTTTCACAATCCAGTAACCATAAAGCTTGGCCACGGCATAAGGACTATAAGGGTGGAACGGCGTATTCTCGTTCTGAGGAACTTCCTCCACCTTGCCATAAAGCTCTGATGTGGAAGCCTGATAAATGCGGCAGGTGTCCTCCAGATGGCAGGCACGCACGGCCTCCAGCACGCGGAGCACGCCCGTGGCGTCCACATCAGCTGTGAACTCAGGCGAGTCAAAGCTCACCTGCACATGGCTCTGTGCGGCAAGGTTATAGATCTCGGTAGGTTTCACCTTGTCCACCACCTTAACAATCGACATAGAGTCACCCAAGTCGGCAAAATGGAGGTGGAAGTTGGGCTGGCCTTCCAAATGGGCAATCCTTTCCCTGTAGTCCACCGACGAGCGACGGATAATTCCATGCACATCATAACCTTTTGACATCAAAAATTCAGACAGGTAAGAACCGTCCTGACCGGTAACACCAGTAATCAATGCTACTTTTCTCATAACTCTTATTAATATACTATTTTCATTATTTCGTGTTGGGATGTTAATATTCCACACAGTAGATTAAACCAACAAACTCCGCCTTAAGTTGGACTTTTCGAAAAACAGCTAACCAAGACTATATCAATTCAAAAATTTTCTTAATGTGGAGTTATTAAGCACAATATGATTTGTCAAAGTAATACAATACTATTCATTAACCAATATCATACACACAGTATTTATCAATTTAAATCCCGCAATTATATAGAATTTTTATCATTTTCTAAAGGGGTCTCTATATGTTCCAAGTAATTGCTTAGCGAAATAATAAAAAAACATCATATCGTCGACAAAGTATCGTTTGAACATACGTTTGGGCTCCATAAGAAAACGATAGAACCATTCCATCGCAAGTTTTTGAAATATCTTAGGAGCACGTTTTACATTACCAGCTTCAAAGTCGATGGTGGCACCTAGTGCCATCCACAGATTCACTTGGGGCATTTTTGTTTTATGCTTGTCTATCCATTTCTCTTGCTTGGGGCAACCTACTCCTACCAATACCACGTTGGCACCGCTATCGTTTATCATCTTATAGATGGCAGCGTTCTCATCGTCTTTCTTTTCAAAGCCGTAAGATGGTGAGTATGCGCCCACCACCATTTGCCGGCCTACCTTTTCGTTGATACGCTCCATGGCTTTTTGTGCCACACCATCCATTGCGCCCAGCAAGAATATCTTGCAGTTCGCGTCATCCTTGTGGTGCATATAATAAGCTGAGAAAAAACTTGAGCCGGGGATGGCCTCGGGTAAAGGCTTCTTCAACAACTTTGATAGAAGATAGAGTATCTTGCTATCGCACACCACCCATTCAGCTTTCTTGCAGATATCATAAAACGTCTTGTCACGTTGAAGTTTAACCAATTGGTCTACGTTTGGAGTAATCAGAACGCCCGTGTCAAGGTTTTGCAACAACTCGTCTTGAGTGAGCGAAAAGATATCAACGTTTAGAAATCTAACTGTGTCCATATTCTATTGCACTTTTTTCTTGCTATTCCATAGCCTAGCATACCCCATGGCTACCACATAGGAGAGGATGAGGCATCTGCTACCCACAATAATTGAGGGAATTCTACGACCGAGTACAAACATGACAATCTGAAAAACAAGGATATGTACCAAGTACCATTCATAGGAAAATCTATTCGTGATGATGAAGAAGTGGTTAACTCCCTTAATTCCTATCTTATACAAGAAGTGCCAAGGAAGTATAGCCAACTAAGGAAGGAATGTCGTTATATAGTTTCCAAAGGAAGCCCAGCCAACCCATCAAGCCTGTCTGAAGCATCCAGATGGCACAATCAGGGATGAGGTCTGTCCATTCGGGATAAGTAGTTTTTCTGGATGGGCCACATACCACTCAGCAAACTTCATTCCGAGGCAAAACTCCCAAAGATATTGCAGGAAGAAGCTGTTCCATACCCTTTCTTCGGCGTGCCCTGTAAGTCCTACTATTGTTGACTATAACAGACTGATCGTGATAGGTGTCTACCATTCCCACTTAACATTTGTTAATTTCAAGATTAATGACCAAGCTATGTAAAACTGGATGATGGTAGAGACAAACCACATCTGTCCTCCCATAGAAGTTTCCAGTTCTGACACAAACATTTTAAAGAGTAGCAAGTTGCCCAACAGCGGCCACAAGCAATCCTCCCCATTGAAAGCCATCCATGCCCGCAGTGGAAAGGCATACGATTGCCATCGGCCAATAGATGCGTCCAAACCTCTTTCGCAGGAAATCCTTATAGTCCAGTGGCTTGTTCAGATAAGAAAGGATGAGCCAAAACCGCAACATTGTATAAACACATGCACGCCAGCCCCTCAAAAGCCGTTAATTCCATTGCCCAACTAAGCAATGGGTAATTCTGCACCAAATGCATAAGAACGATAGTAAAGATGGAACATCCACGGAGAAAGTTTACAATATCTAACTTTTACCCATGCTTGATATATTACAAAGTTTAGGTGGCACATTATGGCATCATTTAATGACAATCAATTCTTGATAATTGAATTAAGCGTATTTGACCATTGTTCGTAAATATGCTCAATGGAATACTGCTTACTTGCCTGCATAGCCTTAGCCGACATTTTTCTTAACCCATCATTGTTGTTCATTAATCCAAGAAGCACATTAACACAGGTCTGCACATTGAACTTACCATTTTTCGGTTCTACTATTGCTCCATTCTTCCCATTCTCAATAATGTCATAAACAGCGGAATAGCTGCCATATACAATAGGTACAACACCGAAACTCATACATTCGGCTATCACCAACGGAAATCCTTCATATTCCGAAGTAAGCATTAACACCGCTGCCCTCTTGTAATATTCATTTGGATTTTGAAACCCAACAAACGACACCCTTTTCAATCCTATATTGTTCGAAATTTGCTCTAAGTTTGAACGCTCTGGTCCATCACCAACGATTGTCAATTTCCAGTTTGGGTTGTGTTCTTCAATAAATTCCCATGTTTCAATCACACGGTTAACTCTCTTTTGATTGTGCTCCAATCTCCCAACATACAAAACCTCCTTTTGTTTTTCTTCCGGGGAGAATTTATAGTCTGAGGCGTCTATCGTAACAGGATTTGTCTGAACAACAAGATGATTTGGATTTTTTATTCCAGTGAAATTCTTGAACTTGTCTATGAAACTAGGAGACAGCACCATGTAAAGGTCGCTGTGATAGTAGACATATCTCATGCTACGGCTTGTAATCTGCTTGAAAGCAAACATCTTACAAAATAATAATAGCCTCTTCAATGGATTATCAGTGTGTTCCAGAGCTAGCTCAACACCTTTTAACCGCGCATTGGAATCCGGAGAATTGTGGTAAACGGCAATCGTCTTTATGCCTAGCCCTCTCCTTGCCTTGTGCAATACTTTGGCTGGTACGTATGGCAAGCCCCATTGATTAATGACGATGTCAGCCTTTTCTTGAATAAGTATTTTCCTTAACTTCCGCACGTTGCTTTCGGTATAGCGAAACTCTCCGATCGTGTACACTTTTACTCTCGTATCCAAACGCGCTACCATTTGTGGGTTGGGCTTATTGAAAACTGCAATCGAGACATTATGCCCATGGTCAACAAAAGATTTGGCCAAAGTGGCAGTCACTACCTCCTGTCCACCAATCTCGAAAACCTTCATTAAGAAAAGGATGTTCATATAATTTCGTATTAATTCCTTTCCGTTAGGCTTGATATAAGGAATTCCAAACTTGATTTCCTTTCTCGGTCTATCACTTTATTGATTGGCGCAAAGTCCACATTTAAAGTGTCGGGGGCTTTATTACTCCCATCATCGTAAATGAGTCTGGATTCAGTGCCTGTGAGCTTTAAAATGGACAAGGCTCGGCTATTAATATTGCTTACAGGATTTAGCAATGTGGTAAAAGGAATGTTGAAATTAATGGAAAAAGCCGTTCCGTGAAAACTATCCGTTATCACATACACTGCTTGATTGAATATGGAAATAAATTCTCTCGGTCCTGCGTCACCGATATGAGTTATCCCATCGTCTCCTTCAACTTTTGAAAACCCAAGTTTAATGTTAATCACTTCAGCACCGAGCTTACGTGCTATTTTCTTTGCCAATGTGTATATGTAGTGCGATCCCGAGAGCGTATATATCACAACATATTTCCTGTCTTTTGGCAAATAGTCTTCCTTCCCTATATACTCAACCCATTCTTCACGTTTGATCAGCAATGTTGGATCCAATACCACGGTTGCCTTACAGTAAGAACAATTATTTACAATGTCAATTCCTGTTGTCTCTCTGACAGATATGGCGTCCATGTTTTCCAGGTACTTCTTATAGAGCGACTTTTTCGAATCGGGAAGTTTGCTGACACTGAAACTAGCTGCATAAGATATTTTCCTCGCGTGCCACCGGTTGGCCATCATGAGAAAGAAAACATCTAGGTATCGTGTTTGCATGAAATTCCAAATCTGGTCACTTCCTGCAATCATCACATCATATGGTAAACTTTGAGCATGACGCATTTCCTCTAGCGTATAATATTTGCTAGAGTGTTTGATGTAGGTGTAAAAAAAATCCTCAAAAATTTTATGGCGCCGGGCAACCTTGTCTGCATTAGCAGCATATGCCCTTCGCGCATTATATTTGTCTTTAATTAACTCTAATACTTTGGCTGTGCCCTTTATGATACCATACTGTTTATACCTGTTTTTTATGGCATTCGTATATGAGCTAAGCGAGCTTTCGATTACGCCTTGCTCTTTTTCCAAGTCAACTACTTCTGCCTCATAGCCTAATACATTGAGTTTCTTCTGCAAGGCATAGGCTTGCAGTTCTGCTCCGTAGTTGTCACACTTTACAAATGTCACTATACCTATTTTCATGATGTTCGCCCTAGTTTATAAATTATTGTTTTGTACGCATTGTATAGACCTAAACCATAGACTAGATTTTTGAACACGGTCTTCACGATGTGCTTAGGCAGAGAATCGAGCATGTGATAAGTCTTAGCGTAATCATGTAAGGACATTTCAGAAGATAGCAAGTCCAAAATAGCAGTATCCCGCTTTGGCTTTCTAGCTATTGGATGGCTTAAGTTCTCATTCTTTAATTTCGCCTCATCTAAAGTACGCTCCTCTATGTATATTGGGTATTCAGACGAAATATAATTACACATCTGCCCACAATTATCAATAATCAGCGAAACACCAGCCGATACATTGGGCCTAAATCTCTTTCCAATTGTCCCAACGCCCCAAAAGTCAGCTATTGTAAAATTGCCAACTCTATCAGTATTGGCGTATTGACAATGAAAGCAGCTTTCTCTATAGGTCAACCCCTCAAAGAAAGCGTTCATATACACGTTGGACTCTTGGGACAATATATGCCAAGTTTCAGATTTCGCAACCTGGACAGCTGGGACTATCGACCAGCTATCCAGGTTGCGAAATCTGAAACAAACAATATTACCAGCGTAAGCCGGGTCGAATTTTTTGATTTTTGTGAGTTTTTTGAGATACGTATCAAAAACCCTTTGATTTGGCACGCCATGACACACCAAATCCAGAGTAACCAGTTGTCCGTCCCACTTTTTACCCAAAAACTTATATAATCCAGCTATTTGACATGGAGTACCAGTAAATAGCACTTTGCGGCCAGCCTGCAAAGCTTGCCTTGCTTCTCTATAAGTTGTTCCTATTTTACTCTGAACATATTTTGAGCCACGTAACTTTGGCAAATCATCTTTACTATCAATTCCAATATGATAAACCTGCAAATGTTCATTAATCGTCGCTCCAAAAACGATTCCGCCTTCATCCAATACTCTTCGTGCAAAAAACGAAAAGGCGCCACCACTTGAACTCTTCTTTCGATCCGTGTAGTCAATAAAAGCATACACCTTGCATCCATCATTGGATTTATTCAGGGGATTTAAGACTGGACATGACTTCTGACAGAGACCGCATTCCACACACATTTGTGTATCAATTACGGGCTGGAAGAACCCCTCCCTGTCTTCCATCATTGATATTGCGCCCTTAGGGCAGGCATTCATGCACGAATAGCATCCAGTGCACGTTTTATTATCTGCTAATATTATCATTTTGTAGCTTCTGAGATATTAAACCTACCTTTCCACAAATGGACAAGTATATTGTCTAGCGGATTTCTAATTCGTTTCTTGTTCTGTAAGGCGTGCTTACAAGCTGAAATTGCGCCATCGACAAATCGTTCAAGTCCCCAATCTTTAATTATATCAAGCGAAGCGCGGCTCATTTTTCCATAATCTTCCTCAGACAAGTTCTGAATAGCAAATAAAGCTTCTACCATTTCTTCTTCACTATGCGGTGAGAAATGAAAACCGTTTATTTTATCAATTACAAGAGTGGTTGCGCTTCCACATTCACTGCTTATTGCCACAATATTTCCACTTGCCATACACTCATTCACAACCATACCCCAAGTTTCAACCTTAGTACTTGGCAATATCAATGCTCTCATTTGAACAAAGAGCTGGCGTATTTTTTCGCGCGGTTGAAAGTTTAGAAAAATAATATTCTCATCGCCATTGGCAATTTTCTCCAGCTCATCGTGATCTGGTCCCTCACCAACCATAACCAAAGGCACATTGCCTCCTTTTTCAAGGTACTCCTTATATGCACGGAGAAAACGAGGCAAATTTTTCATTGAACCTTGTCGTCCAACAGTCATGAAATAAGTTTTTGGTAGATTCTTGAAATCGACATTTGGCACTTTCTCTCCCCAAAAGTCATTGTCAGAGGTGTCTAAACCATAAAAAATATCATGCTGATTAAATCCCCATTTAAACAATGTTTCATCCCATGCAGGAGCTGGACAAAAGAAAGCATCTACATTTCGAATTATACGGCTCTTTATCCAGCTAGAGATTTTGCTTCGCGGGAAAGTATCGTGCCTTTGATCGTCATATTCCACAATTCCTTTGCTCCTCGATTTAGCCCATTTCAATCCAGCCGCACCATAAGGGAAAGCGATAAAACCTGTCATAAGAACATCAGGATTAAGTTTGTCTAGCATATAGAATGCCTTTCCTTGATAGTCCAGCTCATCTGGGGCATCCCAAATATGAGCAATATTAAGAGCTGCAAAATCTGCTTGCGGAATTTTTCCATAAAGTAAATTCTCTTTATTCGCCTGCAATATCCATAACTCACCGCCCTCTGATTTAAGTCTATCGGAAAATGCGATTAACCTAGGGATGAAATATAGGGCGTAATTGCCGAACATCACAATTTTCATGGTGTTTGTACATTTTTATTTCGTGTTTTCCCACAATTGAGGTATGAGAACCCTAACATGAGTAGATACGAAAACAGCAACAGCACGAAAAAAGCCTAGCGACTTTCTGTTCATATGATAAAACTCAAAAGGGTTCATGCCTAGAGGAGAGTAGAAATGGCGCATTCGTTCCTTGAGGCTGTATTTAGTGTCAAAGCATTTAATCTTGTGCTCGTGAAGCTCGCAAGTACCTATGTGTTTTTCGGTGAGATAGCAAGATATTCCTGCTTTGTTTGCCCTTAGCCCGTAATCTATATCTCCATATGAATGGCGATAATATGGGTCATTCATGCCTAGTACATCATAGACAAATCGCGGTATAAGGACAAAGTTACCGTTAAACTTCTGCAATTTTTGGAACGTCCCATTTACCCGCACAAACTTCTTACCATTGAAACCAGCATATGTGGTTTCATTAGGGGCTTCTTTGCTGCAAGTGGCACCAACTATTATATTCTTGTCGCCGAACTTGTGAGACGACTGGAGCATATAAGCTATGGCATCAGGATATAGGAACGTATCGTCGTTTAGCCATAAGTAATAATCGTAATCTTGAACCTTTGTCGCAGCTTTCCACGCAGCGTGCATTCCTCGGTTCCAGAAAAGTGTACCATCACCTTTTACAATGTTTACCTGTGGGTACTCCTCTTGTACAGCTTCAACTGTGCCATCTGTGCATCCATCATCGGTTAGGTACGTATAAATCTCAGATCCCTCTGGTGTAGTTTGGCTATACAGTCCATTAAGACAAGCCATAGTCTTCTCTCGCCTATTATGTACGGTCAAGAGAACAGCAATAGACATTTGTGTCATATCTTTCTTATGAATTTAGTAGGGTTGCCAATCCTTATCTCATTATCGGGTTCACTTTCAGCCACCACACTACCTTGACCCAATAATTGAGTTACGGCCAATAGTTACGCCTTTCAATATTATTGTGTGTGCTCCAATAAACACATTCTTTTTTATTACAACGGGGTTTATTATATTTATTTTAGTGTCTTCACCACAAACCCTCGAAGAAGTTTTAATAGAATGAAAATCTGAAGTGTATATGCTACTCCACCATAGTTTAATATTTCTTTTGTTTGTTATGCCTCCATGTGCGACCACGGTAACTTGGCTTATATCTACTTTTTCGCCAATCTTTAATCTAGTATCTCTGTATACTACTTTGCTGATACGATTAAAATCTTACACCATTGTTCATTTCGAAGCCATAGTCAATTTCGCAATTACCGCCTCGCGCCACCACAATATATGGTACGCCGGTGGTTCTGAATTAACCATACTTCACCCTATTTCTGGAGAAAACGAAGCGTGAAGTTAAATTATCTATAACATTCAATAGCTTCAATGAGAGCTTTTGAATGCCTTAGTAGAGGTAAATCATTTTATAATTTTGAGAACAAGTTGTTTGCATCTGCCGGGGAAAGATTCCACCAATTACTATTCATATATAAAGATACATTTTCCTTGGATGCTCTCATCCTAATCATCTTAGCAGGGATGCCACCTACTATCGAATAAGGAGGGACATCCTTTGTCACAACGCACCCTGCTGCTATGACGGCCCCGTTGCCTATAGTTACACCGTCTAATATAATTGCACGCGCTCCAATCCACACATCATTTCCTATCACAATTTCTTTATAGTCATTATAATCTCTGTCCTTTTCTATTATAGCTTTTCCGAAGGCATTATTTCTATGATAAAAGATGGGTGAAGTCGAAAACATATCTAGAGGGTGCTGTCCTAACCCTATTATCACTTGATGCGATATGGAACAATAATTACCAATTGTCGCATTCTGGATAAGTGTATCACGCGACACATAAGTATAATGTCCTATATGAGCATTCAAAATCATACAATTGGGATATATTCTACTGGAATCCCCAATAGATACTGTATTATTAAAACATGAGCCATGGTCAATTATTGAGTTTCTGAACCTTTGTCGATTTTCAAAGTCCCTGCAATATACATTGGCTGTTTTTGCTAAGGCTTCTAAAAGTCCTATTGGGAAATATAGGAGCCTTAGTGCATTTCTCTTGCATTTTCTTATAAACTTCTTACCCATTTTTTAACATCTTCATTTGATAAATTTAGGAATAACGGTGAATGGCACATACCAATCATTATCCAAAGGAAGAGATAATTCAAATCAAATCTTGAAAAATCTTCCACCCAAGCAAACATCCATCTGAATGCCACATACAAACCAATTGCCTTCACATATATATTATTACTCTTTTTCTGTGCGGAATTGACTGCGGCTGCAAAAACCACAAAATAAATGATAACGCCTATTACTCCAAAATAGTTAAATATATTTAATATTGAGGTTTCACAGTCGCCCCTTTCATTTCTTTGCCTGTATTCAGGAACATCTGAACTTTGACCAAAAACAGCCGATTCATATCCCCTTGCAATACTCCTACCCCATATTACATAGTCATGGCTAATAGCAGATGTTATTTCCTCAACATATAAAAAAGTCCGTGTATCACTAAACACAGAAATCTGATCTCCAGAAGACATGTTCATTGTATATCTACCCTCCAAACCAAGTTCCCGTTCAATTTGGAATATATTGAAAGTACCAGTTATGCCTAGTGTAAAAAATACAAAGGGGGCAAACAAGAACAATCTGCTTAAAGTATTTATAAATTTCTCAAAAAAACGCTTTTCCCATAATAATCCACAAGCCAAACCTATAAGTATTGTAATAGAAAACTTCAACGCATCACTACGGCTATCCGAACCAAGTATTAAAGTAATTAGATATGAAATAATGATAAAAAGCACATAGCGTTTTTTTACAAAAGGAAGGAAAAGAGACAAGAAACTCATTGGTACTAAAATACGTCCAAAAGCATCAGACTCAAGAAATGGGGTAAGGCATAAAACAATTATCCAAGCGTAATTTAACCAGATCTTAATTGTGCTTTTTAAAGTTTCAGGGTCAACATAGCAATAACAAGCTAAAGGAAGCATAAAAATCATTAGGTTTCTTATCAACAACTTCCAATCCCAATAATTCTCTGTCATGAAAATAGCGCCGTATATCGCTGAAATAAATAGGTATATCAAGAATATTCGTATAGTGGGTATGCTATACTGTTTAGGCGACATCTTATAGAAAGTGTACAAGATGATGCATTGAAGCAACCACCATAAGAATGTATTGCCAATAGGCAAAGTACACCATTGTAGAACAGACGAAATGCTGATTAATAAAATGGAGTACGGTAATAATTTTGCTAAATACGTCTTCATTGAATTACCAATAACAAGCGCCTTCAACGTGTTCTGCATTTGCAGGCTTGAAATTCTCCCCTGGTCGAACCCAATAATCATTCATTAATTCTCGATAGCATCCATATGCCAAGCCCCATTCTTTCACTCCGTATGTCGGGTTTTCCCACCGCTTACCCCTTATTCCGAACAACAACTGCAAAGCCCCACCTAGGTGAATTGCTTGACGACCTGTACGTTTAACATGTGCCGCTAATGGGAACCCATAAGCACCACATCCTATAAGGCACACATCATATTCCTCCTTGTCGATTTCATCCTTCATCCACTGTAGTGCTTCAAACCAATCCTTAAATCCATTGTCATCACCTCCAATGCTCTGGACCGCTCTCACTAAGCGTAAAGAAGCGAACTCAGGCAGTGTGTCTGGATTGTCAAATAATAGCTTTCTGTTATTTTCGTATTGAGAATTGATATCTTTCACAAAAGGATGTACTACAACTATACGTTTGCCCTTTAAGAACCGTGTCCAAGGGGTCTTCGCCCAAAAAGGCTCCAATAGTCGTATGTGTACTTTTTGTGTGTGGTGTAACTCATTTGTAAGCCAGACCTCGTTTTCTAGCCAACTTCCTAACAAGTCCAACTCATGAATGTCACTCATCATTAACTGGCCAAAGCGCAATAATTTTTCAGGCGTTGCGGGAAAGAATCCGGCATTGTTTTGCATGGAAGTCATGAGTTTATCGTTCCACCACCATTGTGGTTGCGCACCTTTAATGTATTTCCATGCGGAATGGTGCTTTGCAGAGACTCCAAGGTAGTTCACCAATGTAGCTAATTCAAAAGCCCCGAAGCGCGCTATCATACATGGCTTATCTTGCTTCAGCAAGTTATATATCATTTCGGATGCCTTGTCCGGTTCTTTTTCAACAAAGTCGACGGTGCACTTGGGTGAAAATATTTTCCCATACACCTTCCGCAGACATTTTAGGATAAAGTACTTGTCCATCTTAATCTTGTTTTGGTTTGTTCTTCTTAACCCAACCAATCATTGCCCCTGCATCAATACCTCTTTCAGAGCAAAATCGTCGCAAACCATTATTACCTTTTGCAATTTTCCAACTAACATATTCACTGTATTCACGTGAAAAATCATCTTTATATTTCAGAATAGAGCTCCGCTGGGGCTGCTCTTTTATGTTTGGGGCTGCTTTTTCCCGCTCAAATAATTTGAACAAGTAGTACCTAATCCACGATTTGAGAAGGCAAAACTGGCTGGGTGTAGCTGCATTTATCAATTGGGCATAGAGGACTTCATTATAGCCCGTTACAGAGTCATCATCTACATTACTAAACTGGTTGTCTGTTCACTTGTTTAGATAAATGGGATCCACTAAACTTCTGTTTTTAGTCTCAATGCCTTTTAGTGAAGAGTTATACTTATTATACTCTTCTCTTACTTTGTTCTTAAGATAGCCTTTGTAGATGCTAGAAAATAGCCAGTTTAAATATACCTGGTGGAACGCGGGTGCCAAAATCACAGCAATTAGCAAATATTTTTGGTATACAATTGCCAAGTTTACGAATGCATTGTCTGTTAAGAACGTCCAATTAAAAACAAGAGGCAAACAAGTAATTATGAGCAAGAAAAATATTACCCCTGCCACCCATCTCCAAGATTTTAATAAACAGTTTGAGAATAGCAGTGTTATGACAACAAACATTGAGCAATAAACCATTGATATATGGAAAGTTGTTACGTTTTTGTCATCTTCAAAGCCCATCAATATTAGATACGCTACGCAAAGACAGAGTAAAATTGCGCCTTTATAGTGGGCGATATTCTTAATTTTCTCATTCTGCAGGAATATCTCCTTACTGAGGCTCTCACGCATTGGAGTACTCCATTTTATATCATATTTCGCTAAGATGCCTTCCATTTCTTTATAGTATTGTGGAGACCAAAATTGCGAAAAGAAGTCGTTGTTGACAGCCATAGTAATATATACAGCTGCGAATAATTCCACAAACGAACTTAAAGCACCAATCATATACTATAGTCTTTAAAAAGCGCTACAATCTTATCACGTGTTCGTTTATTTACGTACTTCTCTTCTTCGCATGCAATGTTGTGGTCATCTTCGGATTTCACTGTGGCTTGGTATGCAGGATAGTCATCATCCTTGGACACATTGTTATGCCAATTCATAGGCCTCAGATTGTCAATATGGTTTATCAACTCATCAGGCACGTTTAATTTTTCCAATTTGGACTTAGGGTATACATGGTCTATTTCCCATCCAAATGGACTATTCCGGTCGTTGTAGTCTTCAAAGGACATCCAAGCTCCACAAGCGTCCTTCCTGACAAATTTACTATCATAACCAAGAACAGCCCTGCCTTTCTCCCAAACCAGTTGTTTTAATGCCTCATCACTCATATTTAATGTTTATATGGTCGTAATGGATTTTAAACGAATACTGAAACAATTCAGCCTCAATGAGAACAACATTTTGTGTTTCTATAACAGGAAAATTGTCAACGTTAAGCTGTGTAAATACCTTACAAACATCATTTTTTCAATTTTCTATTACCAATACTTGCTTTTCTAATGCACTAGCGAGTACAAACACTCTTTTGTTCTTTTAATGGCAGCATCAATTGCTTGTTCATTTTGGGAATAGTCAATTTTTACATCATTATTCAACAACTTATCTGTTTCGTCTAACGAATCAACCAGTCTATTTCCAAATCCAAACTCATGCAACAACGACTCCATTCTAGACATACGCGTACCAGTACGCATCACAATAAAATCTTTTCTGAAATTTGTTGCAAAAGCAAGTCCATGGAAAGAGCTTGTAATCACAAACGTGGCATTAGCTAATAGATTAATAAACTCACGCGGCCCAGCCGACTGGATGAACTTATCGAATTTATATGGAACGAATGTGCTTACAGATATGGCCACGACAGGCATGGCGAGCTTTTCGCGCACGAGTTGAATCATTTGCCTACACGTATCGTTGCGGTCAAAGCCATAGTAAAGTATGTAGTTGCCTTTTACTATTGGCTCTTCTTCTGCCACATTCATCCACTCGTCCTTTGAAAGTAAAAAAGTTGGGTCTAGTACGTGAGTTGCATCTATACCAGTAGCATCCTTCAACAACTGGATTCCACTCTCTTCACGTATACAGATTTTTTCGAACTTGCAAAGATAATTCTTCAGTTGCGGATACGTTGCTTCTGATATATTCGGATTGCCAAAACTTGACGCAAATGCTACCTTACGTTGACCGTCATCAAGAAAATCAAGAAAGAAATAGTTGCGCACAGAGAATCCTCGTTCCAAGTTCCACACTTGGTCGCTACCAACCAGATGTAAATCGTAATCGGGAGGGCACTGGTAGATTTCGTCAAGGCTGTAATATCGCTTTGAAAGATGCATCATGTTGTGGAACTCCTCAAAGCGCCTTGTTTTTATATGAATGGCTGGATTCATAATGGCAAAACCAACCTTAATTGCATCCTTCAATGATTTTGGCTTTGTAACATAGCTATTAATCCTTTCCTGTTCCCTCGGATAATAGTTAACAATTTCAGCCTCTACGTCGAGCTTTTCCAATGCCTTTTGCGTTGCATAAGCTTGTAGCATAGCGCCATAATTATTACAGGCGTGGATGGTATAGATTCCGACCTTCATGTGTCTATTTTTTCAACATATTCATTATAGTAGCTACACCTTTATCTCCGATAGCAGTTCGGATAGCCTCTTTGATTTTCCCTTTCGTTGAGTTATGTTCGCTATGCACCTTATGGCATAATATACCTACGGCTTCACTTTCGTTCTCCGACTCAGTAAAGACCTCAAATATCACCGGATAGTCTTTAGATTCAGTAGTCAAAAATTGAGGTAATGCAGCTAGGTAATCTTCTTTAGTAGATGCTGTTAGATACTCATACCCAAGATCTAATGCATAATGCTTTACCAAGTTGGCCGATTTGTTCCCAAAATGTCCTGCTGCGGCCACATAAGCATTGCCATCCTCACCGAGTTTATACGCAGGATGAATACAGTTACGAAATTCCTGCCCTTTTCCATTATTGATGAGCATGATTCGCACATTGTTGCCTACATGACGATTGCCAATGACATTCATATCATAGAAGAACGCGAGGTCACCAAAAACACCAATGTGTAGTGTATCCGGTGCGGCTAAAGACGAACCTATAAGGGTGGATATGCCACCATCGATACCAAAACCGCCAAAATTACAACTTGTTTCAATGCTACAATCAATGGGGAACATATTCCAAACACGGAAGCTGTTCAATATTCCCACATGGAATACGCAATTATGCGGTAATTTACATGCAGTTTGCTGAGCAATCCAAGCATTGGAAAAAGGCATATCAGGCAGAGATTTTAATTCTCTTTCAACGGCTGCCCTGCAAGCTTCCAAATATGTGCATTGTATGGGTGAAGATGCATATTTGTTGAAGAAAGTGGTAATATCCATATCAAACAAATATGTCAAGTTGCGGTAAGTATCTCTAATCTCACCATCCTCACTCACACGCCAAGTCTGTTTAGACGTAGCCGAAGACCACCCAACTTCACCAATGTGAATAACGAGGTCTACCTGTTTCACGTTAGATTCTTTACCTAAAACGGAAGTTGAAACACGAAATTTGCCATAATATCCACTAACCAAATCAGCAAAAACCACGGCATTGTGGCTTGCACAAAAGTTGTCAATAGCTTGCGTCTCCTGCCCAGTAAACTTATGATGGCTTCCAACTACAACCGCTATCTTTCCTTCTGGTAAATTAGGAAATTTATCAGTATAACTTATTCTTCGGATAACTCTTACTTGCGGCAATGTTTCTTCGTAAAAGTCCCATCGCTGTCCTATCTGCAAATCAATATGTACTGGACCACCGCCATCTCGGGTAAGTTCAAGAATGGCTTTATTGATTTCAAGATTGACTCGCCATTCGTCTTCTATATTTTCTATACGTTCAATTGTCGTGCTATATCTGACAGTGTCTTTGGGCTGTTGAGAGCGGTCAATAGCTTGAGTATAAAGATTGCCTATACATCCCAAGCTATGAAATCCAGTAATTGCTAATATTGGTAATTTTCGGTAATAAGCTTCAGTCAAACCTGAAAAATAATTGCGTGATGCAGTTGCCTCTGTACAAGTTATCACTACTGGTTCTCCTGTCTTTTGTGCTAGTCCGCAGGCAATATATGCGGCCGACCGTTCGTCAACTGAAGAAATAACTTCAAAATCCTTATCATTCTGCACACTTGTAACAAACAAAGCGTTTGTGGTGCCTGGCGAGGCCACTACTTTATTGATGCCATGCGCTTTTAGTAGGGCTATAAGCATCAATGTACTTTTGTCAGTTGTATATTTCAAGTTCATAATGACTTCTTATATGAATTGATTGAATTACCATTGTTACACAAAATAATTTGACCAGATATACAGGCTGCGGCATCACTTATCAAGAAGCAAGCAACTTCGGCAACTTCTTCTGGCTGGTAGGTCCGCCCAGTAGAATAATTTGGGGCATACATGTCACCACCGACTTCCCTACCTGTCATTGCCGATGCTGTTACGCCTGGTCCTAAGGCATTTATACGAATGTTCTTTTTTATGTATAATTTAGCTAGGCCCTTGACTAGACTGTTTATGGATGCTTTTGTCAAACCATATGGTATGTCATCAACATAGTCACCACGTTCTGAAGTAATAAAGAGGATGCAACCTCTTTCTTTGCCCGTTTTAAAATAATGCTGTAGGAATTTCTGAGACAGAAAATACGACGCTTTTAAATTTGTATCTATCTGAGCATCAAATTGCTCAATCGAAACATTATCTATATTTCCCTCGTGAAGAGAAAGCCCTGCGTTATTTACTAAAACATCCGTTCCTCCTAATTTGTTATCTGCTTCTTGGATAAAACCATCTAATGCTGAAAAGTTTGTAACATCAAATGGTAAATATATACATCCTACTTCTTGTGAAACTTCTTGCAAGCTCCTTTCATCCCTGCCTGTGATAAGAACGCTAGCACCTTCGCTAGTAAATTTTTTCGCCATAGCCTTGCCCAATCCCTTTCCTCCTCCAGTTATAATTATTTTTTTCCCTTTTAAACGAGAATTTGGAGAAAGATATGAAACTTTTGCATATAGTTTCTTTGTCGGCTGAATTAAAGCCAACCCTTTCTTTATAACTCTATTGATATTCATCGTTTTAATAATTTTGTGCTCACAAAGTCATTAAGCATACTTCTTTCTGTAGAAGTAAAACTGATACAATATGCTACAATAGGGTGAAAAAAAACTGTTAATAACAGTGTTACTCCGAGCCTTATCCATGAAGAGTCCATCATGAAATGAACTATGCTTAACGAACCAAACATGAATATTGACTGCAAAACACATGGCGTGACGGTGTGCTGTATGTAATCTAAAAATCTCAGCCCACAAAGTTTTTTGCAAAAGTACATTGCGTTCAATATCCTGAATAATGCAAGAATAATCAATAAAATATAGATTGTTTCAATTGGTGCGCCATGTTTATACATTATATATCCTACTATTATAGGTAAAATCCAAATAATAGTATTTGAAATTGTAAATTGGGATATATTACCAGTAGCTGATATGCACGTTTCCAATGCAACCATCATTTGTGATAGCATTTGGCGAACTAAAACAAGTTGCACAAAAAGCACGGCGTAGTCTGGAGTGTTCTTTAACCATAAGTCCAATATAAATGGACATTCCATAATAAATGGTATCGCGAAAAATGTGTAGATAAGGAAAGAGAGCTTATTGCCTGATGCAGCAGCACGAAGCATCTTATTTGTATCTCCAGCCCCTCTGCTTTTCACAAGAACAGGATTGAGTGCTTTAAGCATGTTATTGGAAAAAACCATCAACATTCCAGACACCTGATTGGCAATACCATGAGCTGCATTGACAATTACACCTCCAAACATATTGAGAACAATTGACATGCCTTGCATTGTCAGAAATGAGGCTGCTGAACTACAAAAATTCCATCCAGCAAAACTTGTCATTTCTTTCATTAACCCCTTATCCCAATAATGTTTTAAATTCATTGTGCATTCCTCATAATGTCTGTGACAGTACACTCTCATAATTGTCAATGTAATGAGAGGAATACTTGCCATAAGTGAGCCATACACAATCAACTTATCAAATAACGTATACACACACACAAATGCCACTGAGAGTTTCAATAACGACTCAACAATGCCAACAATTGCATAATAACGCATATTCTCATGTGCATTCATTGCGGCATCATAAGGCACTGTCATAACCGTGAACATGGTACTAACGATGAATGAGCCATATACCACTTTGGCGGCAAACACACGTTCTGTTGGTATGTTAAGTATACCATTGAAGAAAAAAATTCCAGCTATAATTAAAGCAACACCTGCAATGATGGCTATGCAAAAATGCAATACCAAGCTAACATTGAATATGCCCTTCTGCTTCTCCTTATTACCCTCACCTTCAGTAAAAGACATAAAACGCTGAGTCGCTCCCGCCATAGCAGAATTAAGGAACCCAAGCATTGCTATAGCTCCGCCTACGATATTATAAATACCGAAGTCAGACGCACCAAGGCTATTGAGTATAAGACGAGTTGTGTATAACGATATAAACATCGTTATACCCATCTTGGCATATAGGTATCCAGTGTTCTTTATAATTCTATTAGCTGTTGAAGACATAATGATTGTATAAATTTTAATGTAATACCGCCGCCAGTCGTACAGGAGCCAAACAAAATATATTTATTCTTATAGATAGGAAAACGCCCTAACCTTGGCTTTGACAAACTCCAAACGTTCTTCTGGCTTTGCTTATATTCCATTTTCATTTGCTAGAAAACAATGCAAACTTCAATGATAGCAGTTAACAAACCATCTACAATGCCTTAAACATCTTGTAGAATTTTCGACATCCTATTGCTTAATTCCTACACACAGCAAATACTGGACAAGCTGACAATAATTTTCCATTTGCGCCACCTATAGTTATTGCAAACCATCCATCAAATAATTGCGCGAATAAGTTCAAACCACCTCGACATACTCGGGGCTGACGTCGACGCCGACGGAGAGGAGGTTGGGCAGCTCTACGAGCAGGCGGCGGGTGCGTGTGCCGCGCAGCTTGAGGAGCCGGCCTTCGTAGCCGTCGAGGGGGCCTCCGACGATGCGGACTGTGCGTCCGAGCATTGCCGGCGTTATCTCGTCGGGGCGGTAATAGCGTGGACTGTCGGCCGTATTTACCGCACGCATGAAGCGCTCCATCTCTTCGTCGGGCACGGTCATGTGGCGGTTGTGGTAATTGCGCACAAAGCGGTAACGCAATGTTGGCGTGGCCTCGATGATGGGCGTGAGCACCGACAGCGTGGAACGCGCGAAGAGCAAGTCTTGCACCACGGGCACCAACTCCCGCCGCCGTTTTCCTCCCTGCGTGAATACGCGTTCGTGCATGGGCGTGAAACACACAATCCCACGCATGGCAAGCAACTTGTAGGCCGGCAACTTGGCGTGCACCGGCTTCATGTCGCATAGCACAAACCACTGCCTCCGCTCGCCGGACTCTTCGTTTGGCAAAGCCGTCACACTGTCGTCAACGCTGCACATAAGAAAGGGGTTACGTATGTGTCATTCTTGCCCAAAGAGCAAACCTTTTAGTACCTCACGGCGGTGTATCTTACTGAAAGCCATGAAGTTACAATAGAATCATTAAGAAGTTGCGGGCAAAATGCGATTGCCATTTCATCTTTATTTAAAGCCTTGTCCGGGAATCCACCCAGGCCACATCACACAGGCACGCATCACTGCTTGTGGCGCCATGGCGCCCTATGCGCAGCAGGCTTTTTCGCGTGCAAAAATACACAAAATACTTGAGACGGCGGCCTTTTCAATGCTAAAATAAGCGCATGTTGAAAATTGTTCTAATATAGATTATGGCCACACGAGGAGGGAAAAGAGTATGGCGGCGACTGTTTTTGAATTGTCCTTCAACACTTTAATTATCTTACAAAACAGAAGTAAAATGCGTTTCTCGCCTTATTTTTTAACATTTGGCCGGGCCCACCAAGCCTCAAGAGCCGGGCCGCCCGAATCCCCCCGGCGCAAGGCAGGCGGCGCCGCGGGCCACGTCGGCCCCCTACGGCGGAT
>ERZ779877.1210-NODE-1210-length-23405-cov-4.978158_pt1 | contig 23405 bp, 25 predicted proteins | sample MGYA00511556_ERZ779877 | MGnify/ENA primary metagenome ERZ779877 (study PRJEB29588, sample SAMEA2159338) | human gut metagenome | biome: human gut; feature: human-associated habitat; material: faeces | place: Denmark | collected 2008/2010 ...
GCAGCCGCGGGGAGCCAGCACGGGAGTGTACCCTCCGAGCGCGTCTGCTCTATCGCGGGCAGGAGCATGCTCCACACCGTGGCCGCGGTCATCACTCCCCCGGCAAAGCCCATCATCCCGGTCTGTGATCTTGGGAGCGTATCCTCACGGCAGAAAAGCACCGAGGCCGCGCCCAGAGAGGTCATAAGAAATATAAAGCCGACGCCGAGCGCAGCCCAGACGACAGAAGAAAGCATAGCAGATCAACGCCTTATCAGATAAATAATGAATAACGGATCGCAGTGCGACCCGTTATTTCTTTCAGTATCATACTATGCCTTTGTTCTGGTATCGGTCACCCGGCGAGGGCGATAAGCTCCTTGTCGGTATAGATGCGCATATTGTCTATATCCCTGTTTGCGCACTCCTGCTCAAGCTTTGCGGCCATGAGCTCGTAATAATCCCCGTCCTCGGCGTTGAGCTTGCGGGCAAGGCGCGGCAGCTCCTTTTCGCAGACGGAGCGCAGATTCTCGCCCTCCTCAGCGCAGTGGTCAAGCAGCCACTCCAGCGCCTCGCGGTCGGTCATAGTGCGGTCAATATAATACTTTTGACCATAGAGGCCGTAGAGCACACGCCGCGCGTCAAGGTAGCCGATGGCCATATCGCGCCTTGACTGCTCCGCATCGAAATTCAGCACGAAGCCGAGGTCGGCATTTGTGTGTATGGTGGTGACGTTCACATCATCCGGCATCCTGAAGCGTCTCTCCCAGCCCATGCCGGGGATGCGCACGGCGATAATGTCCTTATATCCATTGACTACAAGCGCATGCAGGGGCAGACTGTCGACAAAGCCGCCGTCGGTATAGAGCTTGCCGCCGAGCTTTTCGAGACGGAAGCTCGGGTGATAGGCGCTGGCAAGCAGCATATCGCATATCTCGTCCTCCGGCAGATCGTTGATCTTTATTTCAAGACCCTTGCGGTCGGTCAGGGAGACAGTGGAGACAAACAGCTCCACATCGGACTTCTTGACCTTCTTCACATTGACGACCTCGCGCACCCACGCGCGCAGCGGCGCGACGTCAAGCCCGCGGTTGCGGATGATCTCGAACATCTGCGGGATGAGCTCCTGAATATCGCCAAGCTCGAGCTCGCCGTTCATGGCCTTGTGCAGATCCTCCTCGCCCTCCTTGTCAAGCTCGATGACCTTGGAAAGACGCATATCGTTCCAAGCCGTCTCAGCGCGGGGCAGGTCGCGCATCGCCATGAGCGCACCGTTTAGCGCGCCGACGGAGGTACCGGAAACGGCGTTATACTTTATCCCCGCCTCCTCCAGCGCCTTCCACGCGCCGATCTCATAAGCACCCTTGGCTCCGCCGCCCTCAAGGGCTATGGCATAGGTCTTGCTTGTGTCAAGCTTAAGCTGCATTGTATATTCCTCCTGCTTACAGGTATCTTTTTATTTTTGCATATGTTCATTATAACATAGCCCCAAGCCGCGCACAAGTGTTCTGCGGCGCGCTGCAACACGCTACAACACTCCGGATATCCACAGCGTCAGCACCGCGGCGGAAGCGCCCAGTACAAACACCGCCATCGGCGGAAGTCCCGCGCACCGGTGCGGCGGGAGCGCGCGCTGTGCATGTCCCTCGGCGGCGCTCTTCGCCTGACGCAGCAGTTCCCCGCGGCTGATACCGGGATCATAATCGTCGCGCAGGATGAACACGGCTTCGGCAAACATATCGTCCGGGGTCTTAATAACGATCGCACGGCGCATGTTCCCGCGCAGCACAGGGCGGCTCTCCGCGTCCGCTCCCGAATACGGCGCACGGAAAAGCGCCCCGACGCTGCACAGCATTCCGCGCAGGCGCTCACCAAGCCGCGCGCTCATGCCCGCTCCTCCACGCGGACGGTCACGACGGTCATGTCGTCATTGACCCCGTAGCGGCTCTCGGCCTCCTTGAGCGTTGCGCGGGCAAGAGCCTTCATATCGTCAAAGCCCTTGTTCAGAAGCTGCTTGAGCCACTCGTCCTCGGCGTCGACTATCACGCCGTCAGTCGCGATGACCGCGGTCGATCCGGGGCGCAGGCGCATGCGCACGGTGTCCGGCGCGATACCGGCTCCCATGGAGATACCGGCGGCAAGCGTCTCGCACTTTATGCGGCGGATGCTCTTGCCGCTTTTCACGTAGGACGGAGCCGCGCCGTATTTATAGAAGCAGGTCTCGCCGGTGAAGAGGTCGACACACATGAGGTCGACTGTAGCATAGCCCCAGCTGTCCCCGCTGCGCAGGAGCAGGACAGAGTTGAGGATCTTCATCGCAACGGCAGGGTCGACTCCCGAGCGCAGGAACTTCTCAAGAATGGCAACGACCTGTGTGCTGTCCTGCGCTGCCTCGTCGCCGCAGCCGGTGCCGTCGGCAAGGATGACGCAGAGGACGCCCGCGTCGGTCTTGAAATAAGTCCCCTTATCGCCGCTGACCTTCTCGCCCTTTTTCTTCATAGCCGCGATGCCGACGGACACGGCAAGGGGTTCCGCCTCGAGCAGCACGAGCTTTGAGCACTCCTCCCCCGCTGCCGCCGCGCTGCGGCACAAACGCGCCCCGACGACGGCGGAGAGCTTTTCAAGATAGTTCTCCTCCCGCAGCAGCGGCGTGAGCCGCCCGCTCTCGATGGTGACATGCAGCCTCCCTCCGCCGTCGCGGTAGACGGAGGCGTCGGCGTCGATATCCATACTGCGCAGATAGCGGATGAGCCGGCGCTCGGCCAGCGGGTCGGAGCCGTTGAGGCTGCCGATCTCATCGGCCACGCGCGAGAGGACGTCCGCCATGTCCATGTACTGTCCCCATGCGACGCTCCGGTTCTCCGTAAGCCCGATGCGCAGCTGCTTCCGGTAGGCCTGCGCGCGAAGCTCCGCGTTCACGGCAGAAACGAAAGCCGGGAGCTTATCGCAGCGGTCGCGGAAGAAGCCGGGCAGGTCGCTGACATCAAGGCTGCCATGCTCGACCATGGCCTGCGTCGCGTCGTTCATTGCGGAGAGGGTATCGACATACTCCGCGTTCCAGCAGCGGTTCTTGTTTTTGCAGCGGACGCAGACCTCGTCCGCCGCGCGGTCAAAGATACGGGCGACATTTTCATCATTGCCCGGCTCCTCGACGCTGCGGCGCACCGTTTCAAACAGCCCCGCATAAGCCTCGCTGAGATTCCGCACGCGGTTTGCCGCGAAGCGCCGCAGCCCGGATTCCCCGCTGCCGCGCTCCATGTGCTGGAGCATGAGACCGACATGGTTGAGAAGCGAGCCCGGCAGGAGCATGAACACGACAGATGCGCAGAAGGTCTCAAACAGGGCATTGATATGCACCTCCGCCGTCCACGCGCACACGACCGAGAGCGCCCCCGCTAAGATGAACGACAGCACAAAGATCACCCGGCCATGCTTGCCGAAGACGCCCGAGAGCAGCCCCGCGAAGGAATAGGCCATGGTATAGAACGGAGCCCCGGCGCTCGAAACATCCATCGCGAGCCCGAGCACCGTGCCGACCGCGGCGCCCGTGAGCATACCGCCTTTCATCGCCGAGGTCATCACGAGCACCAGCGCCATGAAGCGCCCGATGGAGACGGTGTCGAAGATCACAATGCGCGAGAAAGCCATCAGCGCGCAGGCCGACATTATCATCACCGACACGCTGTGCCGCAGCTCGGCGGTCTCCGTCTCGCGCAGGCCTCCGGAGAGCGCCTCACGGAAGAAATACGTCCCGCCGAAGGCGAGGTTCACTTCCAGAAATATCTCCGCCGCCGCGGGCAGCTGCCCCGGCGACATGGAGAAGCTGCCGAGAAAGCCGGTCAGCCCCATGACTAGCCCCGCGGCTGTCGGCATGAAGAAGCTGCTCTTATACACCTCCAGCTCATGGAACACAAAGGACACCGTATACACCAGCACCGCCGCAGCGATATACCGTATCCCCCACTCCAGCCCGCCGCCGAGGAGATATCCGAGCGCCGCGCCCGTGAGCGCGAACACCCCGCTTATCCCGGGTCCGGAGCATGCGACCATCGCCATGCCGAAGGGCGCGCCGTCCCCAAGCACGCGCGAGCAGGACATCACTCCGCCGAGGAGCATATATATCCCGCAGCGCGCCGCGACAAGAAGGCGCACGTCCGCTCCGCCGCCCGCAGCCTTCAGGGCAGAAAGCCTGCCCTGACTCCCAACATCCATAGTTCTCTCCCTCCTGAGTTTACATAAGATATGATTATTATAGTTATGTAATGTGCAGAAGGACGTCGCTCTGCGCTGTTGCATATAATTTTATGTTCAGGAAAAATAAAAGGAAAAGAAAAAATTCGTTCATCAGGGGGCAAATCTTATCCTTGTAATAAATTTTTCGGCGTGTTAGAATAAAGGGCACGGTCAATACACGATAAATTATAAGGAGCGTCGCTATGAGCCAGATAAAAGACATCGCCCTCGCCCCCTCGGGCGAAATGAAAATAGACTGGGTGGAGCGCAACATGCCTGTGCTGCGCGGCATCGGTGAGGACTTTAAGAAAACGCAGCCTTTCGCCGGGCTGAAGATAGCGCTGTCGGTACACCTTGAGGCAAAGACGGCGTATCTCTGCCGCGTGCTCGAAATGGGCGGCGCGAAGATGTATGTCACCGGCTCAAACCCGCTCTCGACGCAGGACGACGTCGCTGCCGCGCTCGCTTCCGGCGGCATGGAGGTCTTCGCAAGCTACGGCTGCACGATGGAGGAATATGAAGACTGCCTCTGCCGCGTGCTCGAGGTCGGCCCCAACATCATAATCGATGACGGCGGCGACCTTGTCCACCTCATGCACACAAAGTACACCGGGCTTATCCCCGGCGTCATCGGCGGCTGCGAGGAGACGACCACCGGCATACACAGGCTCAAGATCATGGCGAAGAACCATGAGCTGCGCTTCCCGATGGTCATGGTCAACGAGGCCGACTGCAAGCACATGTTTGATAACCGCTACGGCACTGGTCAGTCCGTGTGGGACGGTATAAACCGCACAACGAACCTCATCGTCGCGGGCAAATACGTCGTCGTCTCCGGCTACGGCTGGTGCGGCAAGGGCGTGGCGCTGCGCGCAAAGGGGCTGGGCGCAAAGGTCATCGTCACCGAGGTCGACCCGATCCGCGCGCTCGAAGCCGTCATGGACGGGTACGAGGTCATGCCGATGAAGGACGCGGCGCGCGTGGGCGACATGTTCGTCACCGTCACAGGGTGCAGCGGCATCATTACGACTGAGCACTTCGAGACGATGAAGGACGGCGCGATACTCACAAACGCCGGGCACTTTGACGTTGAGGTCGACATGGCGGGGCTTGAAAAGCTCGCCGTCAGGAAATATGACGCGCGGCACAATATACAGGGCTATGTCCTGCCGAACGGCAAGACGCTCTTCACCATCGCCGAGGGCAGGCTCGTGAACCTCGCCGCAGGCGACGGGCATCCGGCGGAGATCATGGACATGAGCTTTGCCGTACAGGCGCTCTCGGCGGAGTATCTCGCGCAGCACCGCGGGGAGCTTGCACCGGACGTGATTGCCTTCCCGCATGAGCTTGACCTCGCCGTCGCGCGCCGCAAGCTCAAGGCAATGGGCGTCGAGACCGACTCTCTCAGCGGAGAGCAGGCGGAGTATCTGGGAGTATAATCTTTTTTAAATTTAAAATAAAAACCAAGGTCGGAGGTGAGTTTGTTGGAAGAGAATAAGGAAATGGAAGCAATGGACTATGAAGCCATTCTCGACAAAAAGACCGACGAGCTGACCGAGCTTCTGGATAAGCGCGACATGAAGGCGCTCCAGAAACGCATGGAGGAGCTCAACGAATTTGACGTCGCCGAATTTCTCTCCGAGATCGATGACACCAGAATGCCCATGGTGTTCCGATTGCTTTCCAAGGAGACCGCCGCTGAGGTTTTCGCGAACTTTGAAGCTCCCGAGCAGGAGCGCATCATAAACTCCATCACCGACTCTGAGCTTGCAGGCATAGTCGAAGAGCTGTATGTCGACGACGCGGTCGACATGATGGAGGAGATGCCGGCAAACGTCGTGAAGCGTGTCATGCGCACGGCAAAGCCCGCGACGCGCAACCTGATAAACCAGTACCTCAACTATCCCGAAAACTCCGCGGGCAGCATAATGACCTCGGAGTACGTCGATCTGAAGAAGTACATGAATGTCAAGGAGTCCATCGCGCGCATACGCCGCATCGGCGAGGACAAGGAAACGATATACGTCTGCTTCGTCATCTCGGCTGACCGCAAGCTTGAGGGCATAGTCACGGTCAAGGATCTGCTGCTGTCGGATGACGACACGATAATAGAAGACCTCATGGACACGAACGTCATCTTCGCGTCCACCACCGAGGATCAGGAGAGCGTTTCGGAAAAGTTCTCCGACTACGACCTTATGGCGCTGCCGGTCGTGGACAAGGAAGGCCGCCTCGTCGGCATCGTCACCGTCGACGACGTCATCGACGTCATGGAGCAGGAGACGACCGAGGACTTCGAGATCATGGCCGGTATGACGCCGTCCGACAAGCCGTATTCGAGGTCGGGCATTATCGAGATGTGGAAGAACCGCATCCCGTGGCTGATGTTCCTCATGCTCTCGGCAACGTTCACGAGCATGATCCTCACAAGCTTTGAAAACCGCCTTGCCGTACAGGCCGGGCTTATCGCGTTCATCCCGATGCTTATGGGTCCCGGCGGCACCGCCGGCGCTCAGGCCTCGACCGCCGTCATACGAAGCCTCTCCCTCGGCGACACCGAGCCGCGCGACGCGCTGCGCGTCGTGTGGAAAGAGCTGCGCGTGGCGCTGCTGTGCGGCGTGACCCTCGCGGCGGTGAACTTTATAAAGATGCTGCTGATCGACAGATTGCTGCTTGGCAACGCAAACGTGACAGTGCTGGTATCGGTCACGGTGAGTCTTTCGATAGTGTTCGTCGTCATGTTCGCGAAGGTCGTCGGCTCGATGCTGCCTATTGCGGCGGAGAAAATAGGCGTCGACCCTGCGGTCATGGCAAACCCGCTCATCTCGACGGTGACGGACGCCGTTTCCCTGCTCATCTACATTTACGTGGCAAAGCTTGTTCTGCATATATAAAAACAAAATCTTCTTTTCAGGTATACTATGGATTTTATTTCCCTGATCTCAAAAATGATAAGCTTCATCGCGCTGATGCTCGTTGGCTATGTCTGCGTGAAGAAGAACATTCTGGATAAGAACTTCTCCAAGGGGCTCAGCTTCCTTGTGATGAACGTTTTCCTCCCATGCACGATCCTCAACTCCGTCATCGCCAATCATCCGGACATCAGCGGCGCGCAGCTCATGCATGCCATCGCGATGCTCAGCCTTGCGATGCTGCTGCCGTATATATTCGCAGCCGCGGCGGCGCGGCTGTTCTGCCGGGGCGGAAAAAACGCAGCGGTGTTCGAGCTTTTGTGCAGCGTGATAAACACAATGTTTATCGGCCTTCCGATCCTTGAGAGCATGTTCGGCTCCATCGCCGTGCTCTACTGCGCGCTCAGCTGCCTTTCATATAATCTGCTGCTGTACACCTACGGCACATGGCGGCTCAGAGCCAGTCTTGACGGCGCGGATCATGCGCTCCATCTGAAAAGCGTTTTCACAGCGCCCTTCGTCGCAACGCTGATCGCACTGATTATCTTCGTTTTCGATGTCCCTGCACCGAGACTTGTGAGGGAGATCGTCTCCTCCGTTTCCGTCGCGACCGTTCCGTCGTCAATGATCGTCGTCGGCGCAACGCTCGGCAATGCCCGGCTTCTGGATGCGCTCAAGGAAAAGTCCGTGTATCTCATCAGTCTTGTGCGTCTCGTGCTTATTCCGGCCATCGTGCTGTTTGTATTGCGTTTCCTGACGGATGACCCTGTGCTGCTGGCAAACTGCGTCATTCTCGCGGCCTGCCCGAGCGCCGTTCTTGTGGCTATCCTTTCCCTGCAATACGGTACAGACGCCGTCTATGCCTCAAAGGGCATCCTTGTGACGACTGCGCTGAGCATGATCACCCTGCCCGTCTGGGCATATATTTTAGGATAGGAGCGGCACCATGCATATACCGAGCGGCGCAAGCCAGACAATAGATATCCTCTCCTTCACGGACGCGCTCGCCCTCTCGGGGCACAGCGGCGAATATGATGCCGGACGGTGGATATACGTCCCGGACTTCTACACGGAGTACCGATACATACTCGGCACGCGCGGAGATAACCCTCTGATCTGCATCGGCATCAACCCCTCGACCGCGGAGCCCGACAACCTCGACAACACTCTCAAGTCCGTCTCCCGCATAGCCGGCGGCAACGGCTTTGACAGCTGGATAATGTTCAATGTCTATGCCCAGCGCGCAACGCGCCCGGACGACATGGATAGGGAGCTCAACCGGGAGCTGCACGAGGAGAACATGGCGGCTTTCCGCTATATTCTCTCAAACGTCGCCCAGGGCATTTCCCCGGCAATATGGGCGGCGTGGGGTACGATCATCGAAAAGCGCCCCTACCTCCCCGGCTGCGTGCGCGACATGGTGCGCATCGGCGAGGAATACGGCGCGCACTGGCTCTGCGCCGGAAAGCGCTCGGCAAAGGGTCACCCGCATCATCCTCTGTACCTGCGCAAGGATGAGAAGACCGAAAGCTTTGATATCAAAAATTATTTGGAGAGCCTTAATTAGGTGACACGCTATGGATATACGCGAAGCGATAGAAAAATACCGCCCCTGCTGCGAGCAGGAGGCGCGCGACAAGGCCGTTATACTCTCATTCATTGATTCTGCCCCTGACGCCTTTGAGCGCTCGAACCTCATCGCGCACATGACGGCCTCGGCGTGGGTCGTGAACCCCGCGCGGGACAAGGTGCTGATGGTGTACCACAAGATCTACGACTCATGGTCGTGGACGGGCGGGCACGCCGACGGTGAGCGTGACCTGCTGTCCGTCGCGCTGCGCGAGGTGCGTGAGGAGACGGGCGTAAAGTCTGCGCGCCCCGTGACGGAGGATATCTATTCCCTCGAAGTGCTCACCGTTGACGGGCATGAGAAGCGCGGCGAGTACGTGCCGAGCCATCTGCACATGAACGTCACCTATCTTTTAGAGGCGGACGACCATGACGCGCTCACGGTCTGCGAGGCGGAGAACTCCGGCGTCGCGTGGTTCACGCTCGGCGGCGCGCTCAAGGCTTCGACCGAGCCGTGGTTCGTCGAGAGGATATACAAAAAGCTCAATGCCGGACTTGCGCGGCTTTGAGCCGAAATACGACTAAACGCCGGCTGCGGAATGCAGCCTGTGTTTTTGTTATTATTGCTTATTCCCAGCGGAAGAAACGGATGGAAAGCACTGTGCAGAGCGCGGTAAGGCCAAGCATCACGCAGACCGGCAGCAGCATGCTACCCGTATCCGCGCCAATGAAGGCGTTCTTCATCATCGTAATGCCCTGCGTCAGCGGGAAGAGGCTGACGATCTTCTGCATCGCGCGCGGCATCACCTCAAGCGGCAGCGTCGTGCCGGAAAAGACCAGCATCGGAAAATAGAGAACGGAGGCGATCACGCCCGCCTGCTTCGTGTCCCTTGCCACGCCGCCGACCAGCATGCCGCCCGAGAGCGTCGAGAGCATTGTAAGCGCCCATCTGCCGAGGAAACGCAGCAGCGAGCCGCGCAGGCGGACATGCCAGAAAAGCGCAGCCGGTATGGTCAGCACCGCGAGCGACACCGCGCAGTAGACGATATACATCGTCAGCTCCACGCCCAGGATAAAGACCGGGCTGACCGGCGTGACGCGCAGACGCTTCAGGATCTTATACTCCCTCATGGTAGACACCGCCTGCGGCAGCCCCATGAGTCCGCCCGCGCAGATGGCGACCGCGCCGACAGCGCCGAAGGACTGCTCTAGAAATGTATAGTCCGCGCCGTTCGCACCGAGAAGCCCGAACACCGTTCCGCTTTTTACTGAGAGGTTCAAATGATCGATGACTGTTTTGCCGTTGTAGGCTTTGGTAAGCTATTGGACGAAAACCGTTTCACTCATTCCTTGAGCCTCCTCACCGCCCGCAGCTCTATATACCCGCGCTCTCCGCGGGGTTCGAGCTGGATGCGCGGGTTTTCATCATCCCAGCGATAGCCGATAACGGACGGGTCATAGCCGTCCATCGCGTGCTGCACCGCCCGGATGGCCTCGCAGTAGTCCTCCTCCCGGAAAGGCTGCCCCTGAAACATAAGGTACTCGGCCTCCGGCAGAAGAATAGTGTCAAAGCCCTCTGGGACGACGCCAGTATAGTCCGGTTCGGCCTCAACTCCCTGCACGTATGTGGAGGTATCGGGCTTCTTATACTTCGGCGGCAGCCACATGGAAACAGGCTCCCCGCAGAGTGAGCGCATGCTTGTGAGGATGCCCCACACGTCGCAGCTTACCTCCTCGCAGTACGGGAAGTAATCCTCCGCCTTTCTTCCGCGCCTGATGATGCACAGGCGTTCGGGTTTGCGGACGATCTGAACAAAAACGGTTTGAATGTTTGACACGTCGATGTTCTCCTTTCTGAGTTCACGGTATTTTGCGCCGTAAGGAATGAAGAACGTGATGGGTACCGGGTGCTTCATATAATCGCCGGGGTTCAGGCCGAACTCCCGGTAAAACGCCCGAGTGAATGTATCCTCATTGGAAAAACCGGCATCGTAGGCCGCGTCGATGACCTTGACTTTCCCGGTGCGCAGCCGCCTTGCCGCCTGCGTGAGCCGGTATTTGCGGATATACTCCGTGGGTGTAAGGCCTATGTATTCCCGGAACAGCCGGTAGGAATACCACGGGGAAAACAGCGACGCTCCCGCAAGCTCCGAGAGGGTGATGTCCTCCGTCCGGTTCTTCTCAATATAGTCCTGCATCCGCTGAACGGCCAGCACCTGTTCCTTCACGCATTTCAGCTCCTTACGTTCTGCGCTGTCCATTCTACCGTGCCGGGAGGATCTTTTCTCGACGTTCCTTGCTATTTTTGCTCTGTCTGCCCACGGAAGTAATGGAACGCCAGAACTGCTATGGGGCAGAAATAGGCGCACCAGAACTCCAGCACTGCCACGCCGATCCATGCGGGGCTGTCCGCCTGAAAGACGCCGAGCATCGGCATTATCAGGCAGCTTATAAAGAACACGCCGTGGATCATCAGCAGCGCCCGCAGCCATTTGGAGGGTTTGTCCTTAGGCTCGACCGTCAGCCCCGGCGAAGAAAGCCGCAAGCGACATCAGCGCATAGCCCAGCAGGTCAAGGCTGAAAAAGAGCCCCATCTGCTTTACATCATTATTTCTCAATCAAACGCCGGTTCGACGTATTCTCGGATAAACTCTATTCTGTCATTGACCATGGGTCTGAAGCACGAAGCGATGGCGACGACCATATTCTTTTCGGGGCTGACGTAAATGATATTGCTGCCGTCGCCGATGGCGGCGCAGCCGTGCTCCCGTTCGAGGACCCACCACAGGTATCCGTACGGCAGGTCACGCTCAGTCCAGCGGCTATGCTCCGAGGTGCTCTCGCGCAGCCACTCCTCCGATACGATGCGCCGTCCGTTCCAGACGCCGCCATTGAGGAGCAGCTGGCCGAGCTTTGCCATGTCTATCGGCGAGAGCGTAAGCCCCCAGCCGCCGGCGTTCACGCCCGTGGGACCTGCGGCCCAGACGCTCATATCCGTCGCCTTGTAAAACGCCATCTGCTCTTCTTTGCTGTGAAATGTGACGCTCCGCTCGACCGTGATGCCAAGCGGTTCAAACAGATTCTCGCGCGCGAAATCGAGAACGGACTGCCCGGCTACTTTCGCGAGGATACCGGTCAGAACGTCCGGCCCGATGAGCGGCGCATACCGGAACTGGCCGGTCTGCCCTTTCCCGCCGAGCATATTGAGGGAGAACGTCACCCAGTCCTCGCTCGTGAAATACTTCGTATAGGGGTTGGACTTGTATTTATACGGTGCGGTCATGGTGAGCATATCACGGAGCGTGATATGCTGAAGCGTCTTTTCGCCGCGCTTGGGCGCGTATTCCGGGTAGAAGTCCAGCACTCTTTGGTCTATCCCGCCGATATATCCATTGTCCAGCGCTATTCCGATCAGAACGGAAACAACGCTTTTCGTCACCGAGAAAACATGGATGCGGCTATTCTCCGTGCAGCCGCCGAAGTAGTTTTCATAGACGCGCTCCCCGTCCTTCAGTACGACCATGCCCGCAATATTGGCATAGTCCGCGGCAATGATCCGCTCCATCGCGGCGATTTTCTCCTGCTTCATTCTGCACTCCCTGTGATCCATGCGTCGAGAAACCGCATCTGCTCCTCAGTGTGGAACCAATGCTCCCTGCCCGGCATAACTGTCAGCTCCGCGCCGTTTCTCTTTGCAAAAGACGATATGGTTTCTATGGAAGTAAGGTCATCGTGCTCACCGTACAGGATGCGGGTGGGCACGTGCCATATGACCGGGTGCTCGCGCACATAGCAGAGATAGCGCCATGAGAGCGTCTCGCCGAAATCCGTCGGTATCTCCTGCTTTTCCTCAAGCTCACGCTCGGTCACGTTCGCCCACAGCAGCATATTTCCTATCAGCTTTTCCATATCCACAACGGGCGAAATCAGATACGCCCGATCAACATACGCTGCGTCCAGCGACATCATCGAGAAGAACGCGCCGATACTGTTGGCGATCAGCGTCAGCCCATCGCAGCGCCTGCGCTTTTTCGCAAAAAAGTGCGTGAATTCTTCCTTTGCCTCCCACGGCGTCTGTGCACGGTAGTCAAAGCCGATGACCTCGCTGTCCGGGAACAGGGGCTTATAATGCTCCGCTTCCTCCGCAGAGCCGCCCTTGCCGTGGACATATATAACTATATTCTTTGTGTTCATCATTGTCCTTTCTTTTTATCGACCAGCGCTTGAAAGACAGCGTCACGGTCAAAGCAGCCGGAAGCGAAGCCGGGTATCTCCTTGATGGCTTTGCAGATACCGACGCTGAAGCCCGTCAGTATCTGCTCTATCTCCCGGTCGGAGTATGGGCAGCTGCCGGTCACGATCAGCGTGGAAATGCTGTGCGCCGCAAGCCACATATCGCGGAAATAGACGTCCGCTTCCTCGGCAGTGATGCGGTAAATATCCATAAGCGACGGGCGGACAAGCTCCTGCAAATGCCGCATCGCCCTCACGGCAAGGCTCTCCTGCTCCTGTCCCTGCGTCAGGAACAGGAGCCTGTACAGCTCCGGTTCCTCCCGCGCGAAGCGGATATACTGCATACCGACGCCGAGAAAAGGTATCTCCTCTCGCAGCCCCGCGCCTGCGTAGTCTTTATACGCGCGCAGCGCCGCGGCATAGACCTCCTGCCTCACGCCGTCCATCGAGCCGAAGCATGTGAAGACCGGCTGCGTCGACGTGCCGAGCGCATCCGCCATGGTTTTGGCGGTCAGGCCATCGATCCCCTTCTCGCGCACAACGCGCAGCGCCGCCGCGACCATTTCTTCTTTCGTGAACTTGTTCTTCGGAGCCATAGCCTCTGTCCTTTCGCTCGGATGTATTTTGTTCGATATATATCGTACGATGTACATCGAACATTATAGTCGTGTAGGTCAGGTTTGTCAACAGCGGCAATGCAGGACAGCCGCATTGCCGCTGTGATACTCAAGCTGGAAAACGCATCGAATGTATGATATAATTATGCTGCTAGATTACCATCAATTGGTAAGATTTGCAGAGGTAATGTGTATGGCAAAACATGAGTTTGGGATTATGAATGAGGTGAGCGATTGACAAACTTTTATATCTCCGATCTGCATATCGGGCATGAAAACATTCTGCGGTTTGAGAACCGGCCGTTTGCAGATATCAATGAGATGAATAATAAGATCATAGAAAACTGGAGCAGCAGAGTATGCAATGGTGATACTGTATACATCCTTGGAGATTTCATCTGGGCAAAGGAAAGCGAGTGGCCACCCATTGTTGGTTCGCTTGCCGGCAATAAGGTACTGATACGTGGCAATCACGATCCCAAGCAATTCAGCGCTGCCACAAAGCGTATGTTCCAAGAAATTACGGACTTGAAGGAAATCAAGGACAGCGGCAAGCATGTTGTGATGTGCCATTATCCGATTCCATTCTTCCGTGCCGACTTCGCTCCGACAGCATTCATGCTCTACGGTCATGTTCATCAGACGATAGAGTATGAATACATTGCAAAGCTCCGGCGTGAGATAAAGTCAAATGCCGCCGGCCACGGCACCCCCAATGGAAACTTCATCAACGTTGGCTGCATGATGCCGTATATGGACTATACGCCGAGAACGCTGGATGAAATTATAGAGGGAGATGCAAGGTACCATGAAGAAAATCCCGACGCTCTTTGAGCGGGTATTTGATAACCATCATAAAGTAGGCATCCATAACAAAGTTCATCCCGGTATGGAATGGGTTCTGGCCGGTGAAGGCGCGGCAACCGAAAAGATCGACGGCAGCTGCTGCGCAGTGATAAGCGGAGTTTTCTACAAAAGATACGATGCAAAGCGCGGCAAGATTCCGCCGGCGAATGCGATTCCCTGCTGCGATCCGGACCCCATAACCGGCCACTGGCCGCATTGGATTCCCGTGGACGAGAGCGACAAGAGCGATATCTGGTTCATGGAAGCCTATCGCAATGCCGGCTGCCCTACGGAGGAAGGCACTTACGAAGCAATCGGTCCGCATTTCCGCGCAAACCCATACGGACTTGAAAAAGATGTGATTGAGAAGCACGGCATTCGCGTTTTGCCGGATGTACCGAGAAATTTCGAGGGAATTCGTGATTACCTTGAGAAGCACAACATTGAGGGCATCGTATTTTGGAATGACGGACAGCCGCAGTGCAAGATTAAGCGCAGCGATTTCGGGTTCCCGTGGGGAGAATGACAAGTACCATCTGCTCAGTCGCCTGATTTGAAATCGGGCGACTTTTACATGAATGGTGAAAGCCTGTGCAGACACGCATAATTGCTGCCCATATAGGCTAAAATACAATTGCATCGTATTTTGGCCTAAAATCTATTGATTTTTCCTCTCACTTAGGCTATAATAAAGGTGCATCGTATTTTGGCCTAAAGGAGGCAGGGCAATGTATATTGAGAGACAGCTTGAAAAGAAGTTTATAGCGGTAAGCGAGGAGTATGCTTGTGTGCTGCTAACCGGCCCGCGTCAGGTGGGAAAATCCACCATGCTGCGGCATCTGATGGAGGGGACGGCACGAGCCGAGGTTTCGCTGGACGATTTGGAGGAGCGCAGGCTTGCCAAAACCGATCCTGCCATGTTTCTGAAGCTGCACCCCGCGCCGGTTCTCATCGATGAGGTTCAGTATGCACCGGAGCTGTTTTCGTATATCAAGATCGCCGTGGATAACGGCGCTGCACCCGGCTCCTACTGGCTGACCGGTTCTCAGGCGTATCGCCTGATGGAACTTGCACAGGAATCCTTGGCCGGAAGAACTGCCATTCTTCACATGTCTGCATTGTCACAGTCGGAGCTTTACGGTGCAGTGGATGTTTCACCCTTTTCGTTGGAGCTTGACGAATTGCAGAAGCGCAAGGCGTTGCTTTCCCCTGCCACACCGAACGAGGTCTATCAGAGGATTTGGGACGGTGCGCTTCCCGGCCACAGAAGCGGCAAGTTTAAAGACCGGGATGTGTTTTACAGCAGCTATATTCAGACCTATATCGACCGGGATGTGACCACCGACATTCCCGGTGTGGATAAGGTGATGTTTGCCGACTTCATTCGCGCTGCCGCCTGCAGAAGCGGCCAGATGCTGAACCTGCATGACATCGCCGGAGATGTGGGCGTCAGTGACGATACCGCAAAGCGCTGGATGAAGGAGCTTGAAAAATCCGGGATCGTGTTCTTCCTGCACCCCTACTCCAACAATCTTCTGAAGCGGACGATCAAAACGCCGAAGATGTATTTCTTCGATACAGGGCTGGTCTCCTATCTGACCCGGTACTCAAGCCCCGAAATTTTGATGAATGGCGCAATCAACGGAGCCATTTTAGAAAACTATGTTGTGTCGGAAATCATCAAGACCTACAGCAACAGTGCGCAGGACTGTCTGCTGCATTATTACCGGGACAAGAACAGCAACGAGATCGACTTGATTATGGAGAGCGACGGTCAGCTGCACCCCATCGAGATCAAAAAAAGCATCAACCCGCCCACACAAATTACGGGCGCTTTCAAGCTGCTGGATAAGGCCTCTGTGCCGAGAGGGGCAGGCGCGATCATCTGCCTTCGGGAGACATTGAGCGCAATCGACAGCAGCACATACATTGTCCCCGTGTGGACGATCTGATTTCGTTCCAAAAACAAGTATTCTATACACAGCCGCTTGGTTTCAATGAGAAATCAAGCGGCTTTTTCTATAGAGCGTGTTATCCCAAAAACATAAATGAAGGAGGAAGCAAAATGACAAACGAAGAACTGAACACCGCTTTATATAAGAAGGTGTTCGCAGAACAGGAGAAGTATCGGGAGTGGCTGCTTTCCCAGCCGCCCGACGAAATCCTGAACCACTGCTACGAGTACACGGTACGGGAGGACATCGTGCTGGCACTGGAGGAATACGACCTATCCGATAAGCAGTGCAAGGCGCTCCTGAAGTCGCCCAGGCCCCTTGCGGATGTGTTCAAGGACTTCGAAAAGCGGGAGACCGACCACATGGACAACATCCGAGACACCATCGAGTGCCGAGCCAATGCGGTCATCAGAGCCGATTTTCTGAGAGACCGGCGCGAAGCGAGGTGATGCCCTATGCGCTATATTGCTGCGGAGGATGTTGCCAAGGCCAAGGAAATGGACCTTTTGACTTACCTCCGCAATTATGAACCACAAGAGCTCGTCCATGTATCCGGAAACACCTACTGCACCAAAGAGCACGACTCCCTGCGAATCAGCAACGGTAAGTGGTGCTGGTTCTCTCAGGGTATTGGCGGCAGATCGGCGCTGGACTATCTCATCAAGGTGAAGGGCATTCCTTTCACGCAGGCAGTAGAAATCATTCTCGGACGGGAGGCAGAAAAGCCTCCCGTTTTCTATCGCCAGAAGGAACGAAAGCATACGAATTTGCTGATGCCGGAGCTGTCCGAAACAACGGACCGCGTGGAGAAATACCTGCAAGGCCGAGGAATTCACCCGGTTATTATCCGTTATTGCCTGGATAACAAGTTGCTCTTTGAGTCTGCAGATTACCACAATGCGATGTTCGTAGGGTACGACAAGGACGGCAAAGCGAGATATGGCGCTCTGCGCAGTACCGTCAGCAGCTACAAGGGCGAGCTGACCGGCAGCGACAAGCACTTCTCTTTTTTCTTGGAGGGAAAGCTGAATGCGGAACACATTCATGTGTTTGAATCCGCCATTGACCTGCTGAGCTTCGCAACCTTGGTGCTGCTTGCCGGGCGCGACTGGAAAAGTGAAACCTATTTGTCTTTAGCCGGTGTGTTTCAGACTAAACGAGAGAATGTTGTGCCGGTGGCCTTGAGCAGATTTCTTGACGAGCACCCATCCGTCCGCAAAATCCATCTGCATTTGGATAACGATGCCGTCGGTCGAGGCGCTGTGAAAGGAATTGTTGGCGGACTGCAAGGAAGGTATCAGGTCTATGACGAGCCGCCCTCCTGTGGGAAAGATGTGAATGACGAGCTGAAAATCCGTGTAGGACTTATGAGAGAAAGAAAGGAGCGGGAACGCACATGAACATTGCAATTTATCAGATCGACCCGGACCGGGACGAGAACAATGTGGCCTTCTTGAACTACGAAAATCTGGAGCGCTTTCAGGGCTCTGCCGCGCTTCGCAGCGAGATCTACGACAAGGTGTTTGAGGGCGAGGTGGAATGCGGTACCCTGGAAGAAGTGTACCAGATGTTCAACCTTGACCATCCGGACGGATACCGGGGCAGGTCCCTTTCCGTTTCGGATGTGGTTGAGGTCGTAGGTGAGGAAAAATCCACCTTCCATTTCTGCGACAGTATCGGCTTTCGGGAAGTGGATTTTGACCCGGATATGACCGAGCCCCTGAAAGAGAAGAAAATCAAAGTGGTGCTCTGTGAACCGGGTAAGGTTGCCAGAGTGGCAGAGATCGGGACGGAGCTTTCTGATTTGCAGAGGGTGGTCGGTGGGCTGATTGAGCCCTATTATCCCTTTGAGGAGCAGGTCTGCATCGTCTGCAACGATGAGGGCAAGTACAACGGCATGCGGCCCTGCCGAGCCATCTACGGAGAAGGCAGGGAGATGATGGACATTATCTTCGGCCCCTTTTTCATTTGCGATTGCAGCACGCCGTACTTCGGCTCCCTCAACAAGGAACAGTTGGAACGGTATAAGAAGCAGTTTCAGAATCCGGAGCACTTCTTTCGGGTCGGCGGGGAAATCAAGGCCGTCCCCTATAAGCCCGAAAAGGACCACGAGCGCTGATGGAGGTGATGCTATGAAGATGATCGACGATGTAATCATAATCGGAATGGACAGCGGCTACGGCAATATCAAAACCGCAAACTGCTGCTTCCCGGCAAGCGTTTCCGCCTATGACAAGGAGCCGGTGTTCAAGGAGAATCTGCTTGTCTATGAAAGCAAGTTCTACCTGATCGGTGAAGGGCACAAGGAGTTCCTTGCGGATAAGACGCGGGATTTGGACTACTATGTGCTGGCGCTTGCGGCCATCGCGCGGGAACTGAATATCCGAAAAATGACCTGCGGCAAAATCAGAATTGCGGCAGGTCTTCCTCTTACTTGGGTCAGTGGTCAGCGGGACGAGTTCAGGGACTATCTCTTGCAGAACAAAGCCGTAGACTTCTCGTTCCGAAATGTCTCCTACCATGTGGAGATCGTAGGCGTGGATGTGTTCCCACAGGGCTTTGCGGCGGTGGCCGACCGGCTTTCTGACTTTCGGGGCGTAAACATGATCTGCGATATCGGAAACGGTACGATGAACATCATGTTCATCAATGACAAAAAGCCGGTTTCCGGGAATATGTTTACGGAGAAATACGGTACACACCAGTGCTTGCTGGCCGTGCGGGAGAATGTCATGCGTGTTCATCACACCACCGTAGACGAGGCGATTATCAATCGGGTATTCCGCTTTGGTACGGCTGATATCAAGGAGGAGTATCTGAAAACCATTACCGACACGGCTACCGATTATGTGGAGGGCATTTTTCAGCGGCTTCGTGAGCACGAGTATAACCCGGAGCTGATGAGGCTGTATATTCTTGGCGGCGGCAGCTGCCTGATCCGCAACTTCGGTGTGTACGATGCGTCCCGTGTGACCATCAATGACGATATCTGCGCTACGGCGAAGGGGTATGAATATCTCGCACAGCTGAGCTTTAGGAGAGGAACACCACAATGAGCTATAAGCGAATCAGCATCCGGTTTAATTTGGACATCGAGGATGAAAGAAACGCATGGGAACTGCTGCATAGCAGCAGCTGTGGGCCGATCAACAAAGAAGTGATTGATTCAATCAATACCGCACACAAGCTTTCGACCCTTGAGGCTCTTTTGAGAAAGGTTATTTCAGAAGAACTTCGTAATATTTCACTCCACATTCCTTTTGAGCCGGATACGGATTCTGCATCTGATGAGAACGAAAGTAGCATCATGGATTTCCTCGAAAGCTTCTAATGGCATCAATTTGGAGCCAATTTCAGCTATCTTTATACACCGTGGCATCAATTTGGAGCCACATGAACAGGGATACTTTCTTCGGTCTGTCAGATGACCTGTAGGAACAAGAGTGAGATTTAGGACTGCCGTTTCAACAGAAAAAGCCTATTTGAACTACACAGAACAAGAATGAAATATGGGGTTCTCGTGGCATTGTCTTAACAAGCAACGAATCTGTCCGTACAGATTCCGCTTGTCTGGGGCAATGCCCCTGAAACCCCAACGGAAAGGATGAGTGTTTTTGAGAAAAAGAAATTGTAGAGTGGAGGTTTGCTTCACAAAGGATGAACTGTCCGTGCTTTCCAAGAAAGCCAAGAAAGCAGGGATGTCCATCGGCGGCTTTGTTCGCCGCAGCGTAGCAGATAAGGAAATTAAGGAAGCGCCGCCTGCGGATATCCCCATGCTGCTTCGGGCCATGCGTCAGGCAGGGTACAATCTGGATCAGACCTTGAAGAGATTCAACACCACCAATGTGCCGGATATGCCCCAGTTCAGAAAGGACTTGGAGGGAATCAGAGCCGCCACGAAAATGGTATCTGATGCGTACACCTCCGATTATCAGTAATGGCGGTTACATCAATCTGGCCCATAAAAGGACGAGTGGATAAGGTCATCAATTACGCCCGCAATCCAGAGAAAACGCATGACAAGGAAAGACTCTCGGAGCTTCATGAAATCGAAGGTGTGGTAGAATATGCTGCCGACGAGATGAAAACCGAGAAAAGAGCCTATGTCACCTGCCTCAATCTCCACAGCGAGGAAACGGCGGCGCAGGAGTTCATGGAGACAAAGCGGCTGATGCATAATGAGGGCGGCAGGTCCTGCTATCACGGTTATCAGTCCTTTAAGGCAGATGAAGTGGATGCAGATACGGCACACAGCATTGGAGTCGCCCTTGCCAGAGAGCTGTGGGGCGACCGCTTCCAAGTGGTGATTGCTACCCACTGCAACACCGGGCATTATCACAATCACTTTGTCATAAACTCCGTTTCCGATGTGGACGGTAAGAAGTTCTATAACTCACCGGCGGATTACAGACGGATGCGGGCGGTCTCCGACCGGCTGTGCCGGGAAGCCAAGATTTCCGTGATAGAGTACCCTGCCAACCGCAGAACCAATTACGGAGAATGGCTGGCCGAAAAGAACGGCAAGCCGACCATGCGCAACAGAATACGCGAGGATATTGACAGGGCGATCCTCGCCTCGACTACGGAGCGTGAGTTCCAGCGTGTCATGAAGGAAATGGGCTACGAGGTGATTACAAAAACGCCGAAGGGCTCGCCGAGGGTCCACCCCATTGTAAGGATCGTGGACGGCGGGAAGAACTTCCGCTTGGACAAGCTGGGTGAATACTACGAGCTGGATTCCATCAAGCAGCGGATTCAGAACAACTACCGCCGCAAGACGCCCTTCCCCGAGGTGGCGGAGGACACGAAAGCGCCCTATTACCAATACAAGGAGAACGCGAAGAAGGCCTCCGGCCTTTACGCCCTGTACCTATATTACTGTTATGAGCTTCACATCATCGTGCATAAGCCGGCATCTGTAAAAAAGGTGTCGGCTTTTTTGCGTGAGGATGTGACGAAGCTCGACAGATACATTGCTCAGGCGGATTTCCTTGCCAAAACAGGAATTGAAACTGTGGAGGCCCTTGCCGGCTATAAGGCCGAAAAGGAACAGCAGGTGGAAGCTTTGACACAGCAGCGCACGGGACTGAAAAATGAACTGAAGCGGTACCTAAGAAAAGAAGATTTCCAAAGTGCCGAAGCAACAAGAGCCCGGATCGCGGAGTTGACCACAGAGCTGAAAACCTGCCGGAAGGATATTGTGCTGTGCTCCGACATTGCTGATCGGTCGGAGCAGGTTCGTAAAAATCTTGAGCAAATCGAGCAGCAGAAAATCGAACGAAAGGAGAGAACGGAAAATGAGTTACTCGTCAGGAGAAGCAGCCGAGCAGGTCGTGAGGATGACGCTCAACGGCGTTGAGGTGGCTGCAAAAATCAGCGGGAAGGCCGCTGAGCGTTTGGCGGTGCTGCTTTATGCGGTGCTGAAGGACCAGAAAAAGACACGCGGTAAAACAAGGCTCAACAGTATGCTCCGCAGCGGAAAGGAACTCAAGGTCTTTGCCATTGGTGACAGAGACCTGGAAAAGTTCTGCCGTGAGGCAAAGAAGTACGGCATCCTGTATTGCGTTTTGAAGGACAAAACGGCAAACGACGGCCACACCGATGTGTTTGTCCGCGCAGAGGACGCCAGCAAGATCAACCGCATTTTTGACCGCTTCGGCATTGCCACCGCAGACATCGGCTCGGCGCGCACCGAAATCGTCAAGGCACAGGAGGAGCAGAAGAACGCAGATATCCCCGTCCCCGACCGCAACACCACGGAAAAGGACAAGGAGGAAGCCTTCCTGGATGCGCTTCTTACCCCTGCGCCCAATAAGGAGGAGGCTCAAACGCAAAACCCCACGCAAGGCCCGGCTGCGAAATCCCGTCCGTCCGAGCCTACATCAAATCAGCGCGAGAAAACCGTCAGGGGTATCTCTGATCCAACGGAACGCTCCCGCCCATCTGTCCGGCAGGAAATGAAGGAGATTCGGGAGGAGCAGAGACAGAGGACGAGCTCCGCGCAGAAAACCAAGGACGAACCCAACAGAACCTCTGAGCACAGGCCCGTGCCGAAAAAGAAAAAAGACAAGGAGAGATGACCATGGCAAACTATGATGATATTTTCAATGCCTCCGCGCAGGAGGGTACGGAGGATAAGAGCTTCGTTTTCTTCAACAAGGAGGAGTGGGCTGCACAGAAGAAGCAGGAGCGTGAGAGCGCTTTTGCCATGATTGATGAGACTGCGCAGCGCATGGCAAATGACGGCGGCCTCTTCCAGTCCTATTTGGATGTGCAGGCACGATTCGACCGCTACTCTGTGGGCAATGCGGTTCTGATTACCGCCCAGAAAGCCGACGCCACCCAGCTTTCGGATTTTAAGGGCTGGAAGAATAACGGCGTGTTCATCAAAAAGGGCGAAAGCGGAATCGTATTGCTGGAGCCCGGCGAGGAATACACCAAGGAGGACGGCACCGTGGGTGTCAGCTACAACTCCAAGAAGGTGTTCGACATTTCCCAGACGACCGCAAAGGCCAAGGACCGCCCCGCAATGAAGCGGGACGAACGGCTGCTTCTGAAAGCCATCATCCACAATGCACCTTGCCCCATCGAGATCAGCCAAAAGCTGCCGGAGAACATCAACGCGGTATATCGTCCCGACGACAAGAAAATCTATGTTAGACCTGGGCTGGAGGCCGGTGACATTTTCCGCGGCATTTCTCAGGAGCTTGCTCACGCGCATCTGGATAGCGGTGCGTATAAGCGCAGCGACCATGCCTTTACCGCTTACTGCGTGTCATATGTGCTCTGCAGCCGGTACAATGTGCCAAAGGATATGTTCCGCTTTGACAGACTTCCCGAAGGATTCTCTACGATGAATGCCCGCAGTGTGAGAAACGAGCTGTCCAAGATCAGAGATGTGGCCAATGAGATCTCGTCCGACATGGCGAGGGTGCTGGACAAGAGCATGAAGCCCAAGGAACGCAGGGATGAAGCGAGATAAGGAGGTGCCCCCAATATGGCTGAAGAAAAGAAAGTCGTCACGCTGGACGATTTTGAGCAGCGTCTGATGGTCAGCGGCC
>ERZ779877.1215-NODE-1215-length-23374-cov-8.726146_pt1 | contig 23374 bp, 21 predicted proteins | sample MGYA00511556_ERZ779877 | MGnify/ENA primary metagenome ERZ779877 (study PRJEB29588, sample SAMEA2159338) | human gut metagenome | biome: human gut; feature: human-associated habitat; material: faeces | place: Denmark | collected 2008/2010 ...
CCGACCAGTCGGCTGTCACCGCAATCTTCCCGTAGTCGGGATGCGGCGTGTCATAAAGCGTGTCCTTCACGCAGGAAGAGAGCAGCACGGCGGCTGCCATTCCCATCATATTTATATATTGTCTTGCTTTCATATTCGATTCCTCCGAGTTAGAATAACTTCCATACCAATGTCACACCGGCATTGATGGGGCCCCACCAGTCCTTTGTCTCGTTGCCACGGCGCACGCGCACACCGTCGATGACTTCATATTTCTCATAGTCGGCATTCAGGTAGCCCAAGCCGAGGTTGAAATCAAGATCTAATGCCTTGTTCAGCCGCAGCCGGTAGCCGGCAGTGATGCCGCCACCCATCAGGTCGCCCTGCTTGCCTGTTTCGGAGAGCTTGTAGTTAAACTGTCCGGCCTTGAACATAGCACCCAGATACCAGGCTTTCTTCTCGCCCATGTAGTAACGCACTTCCGGAGCCACTTCCCAGAGTGCATAGCGGCGGTCTTTGTCGCTCCAGCTCCAAGAAGTCCACGAGCCGTTTACGGCAATGCCCCACGACGGGCAGATGCGCCATTCAAGTCCTAAATCGGGTGTCAGGGTAGCCCAGCGCAGCAGGTTGGCACGCAGGGAGAGATGATAATCATTTGTGATTTTGGTTTCCGACGGCATGTCGGCAAGTGTATTTTGTTGAGCGGCTTTCTCTGCCTCTGCCTTTTCAGCGGCAAGTCGGGCTTCTTCCGCTTTGCGCTGCTCTTCGGCAAGTCGTTCCTGTTCGGCACGCTTCTCGGCTTCCAGTCGTTCGGCTTCCGCCTTGCGTCGTGCTTCCGCTTCCGCATCCGTCGCGGCTGTTTCCTTGACCGGCATCGTTAGGCGCACAGTGACAAAGTCTCCCTCTGTCGCATGGTTGCGGGTGATAAAGTTTTCTTCCTTGATTTCCGCACGGATAATCAGTTCGGATTTCACACGGTTCGAGCGAATTTTGGCTATCGCGAGGTTTTCTTTTTCGCCATTCAAGGAATTGCAGTAGCCATCGACATAAAGCGGCAACTTGCCGTCAAGAATGTCCGTCTTGTTGCTTTCAATGCACTCCAGCAGACGGGCGAGTTCCATGTCATTGCCGTTCCAGGGAACATAGAACATGTCCTTCTGCGGCACGAAGCGGAAGGTGTAGGTCGTGTCTGCTTTCTGCTGCGCAAAGACAGGAAAAGTTACTGCCGTCAGCCACAGAAACAGGGTAAGAAAAGTGATTTTTCTGCTCATATAAACTTGAATTTATTATCTTTGTCTTCCCCAAAGGTAATAAATGCCATTCAGCGCCCAAAATATTACAAAAACTTTTTCTGTTAAAATACAGTGTTTTATGGAAATTGTCGTTTGAGCACTTTTCAAATTGTCGTTTGAGCACTTTTCAAATTGTCGTTTGAGCACTTTTTTGTCGAATTAGCACTTTTTGAATTGTCGAATTAGCACTTTTTTGTCGTTTGAGCACTTTTTGAAAATGGGCTTCTGTGACCTTTTTCAATGGCTTTTTACCACACAAATTATTCCTGATTTGCTTTTTTCCACTTGGCAGGCGTACACCCTTCCTTCTCAGTAAATGATTTGATAAAGTTACTGCGGGAAAGGAAACCGGAAGACTCAGCCAGCTTCTGTATATTGATTTCCGGATGCTCCTTCAGTATGTTTTTCGCATACTCCAACCGGAGACCGGTTATCCATTCGCGGAATGTCATTTTATACGTAGTCTTGATATAGGCGGAAAGATAGGTACGGTTTGTATGAAGTATTTCGGACAATTCTTTTATGGTAAGTCCCTGCTGGACATAGCCGTCTGTCTTTATCCAGTTGTCAACCTTCTCTATAATTTCTGTATAGGACACTGAAACTTCTTCCTCTGAAACTATTTCAGGTTCTGTTTCCGTATCTGTCAGAAGTTCTTCTTCAGACTGTATATCCTGCTCAAAAGCATTTTCTACCTGTTCATAGAACAACAGGTAGTTCTGATAGCTGTAGAAAAGATAGCTGTAGAACGGGATTGACGACAAAATCCAGATAAAAACATATTTGTCCGGCAGAAATGTCAGCAATCCGCATCCAACCCCGAAGATAAGTGCCCAATAGGTAAAGATGGACAGCCATTCTATATATGCCCCTATATCATCTGCATGCGTGTCATCGAAAATTCTGACGGCTCTGCGGTATGCGACAATGACTCTGCGGGCCAACACAAGCCCGTAAATCACCAGCCATGCTGCCAAAGCCAGTAATGCAACATTCTGTACGGCGCCACCCGGCAGCAGCAATAATACGACTCCGGAAAGTGAAGAGAAAATCACCCATAGAATGATATGTGTCCATGACCTTTTGCGCGTTATGTAGAAACGGTCAAGCAGTGTTATCATTGCTGAGCTGAACAGATAGTAGCACAAAAAGTAGGTGGACAGATTCATCAATATGGCCGCATTGACATTCTTGAACCTTATTCCGAAAAAGAAATGTACCGAATAATTGGCGGCAAGCAACAGCAGTGCGATACCCATTATCCGTCGGGAGCGGAGATAATTTTCGAAAATTTTCTTCTCAGGTGTTTGGGCAAACAAAAAATAAAAGCCGAAGAATAACATCAACGGCAGCGCGATACAAAGTGAAAAACTGTATATAGATGGTTCCATTACTATGCTTATTGGTTTCACATTCGCAAAGTTAGCAAAAATTCAAACCTTAGAATAAATTAACTCTCTTTTTTTATATTCTATGTCAAAGAACGATGTTTTATTTATTCATTTCTATGGCTTTACCGCCCAGAAACAGAACGGAAAGGACGCTGTCCTTTTTTTTCTGTCGCAAAGGACCTGACATTACTTGCAGACAAGGCAAGCAACATCAGGATAACCATATGCAAAACTGCTAAACGTGGCGGATTATTTATACTTCTTATACGCATTTCCCAATTTCGTGTCATATTGATTTTGGGCATAAGATGGACCGTTGTAATGTCGGGCAAACTCCTTCCAGTCAAGCGTACGGAGATATTTGTCCCATTTGTTTCCTTGCAGGAAACGGACAAACAAATCCAACTGCTTGCCTTCATTTTCTGACATTTCACTGACGAACTCGCTTACATTCTTGCAGCCGCAAGCCTTGTAATTGAATCCCATAATTTGTGCCAGACCCCAGCTTGCAGAAGAATCGGCGGCTTCACGATGGATAGTGCGGGCTTTTTCCAGACGGTCATATTCTTTCAGGCCACCCTTATAATGACTTTTGTTCCACTTCGGATAGAGAATATCCTCGTTCCCATTCTGATATTTTGTCGGGTCAATACCTCTTTCCTTCAACTGGTTCCAGAAAATATGCCCTTCAAAAAGTATGGTCGGGTGTCCCGGAGAAAGGAACCCTCCTTTGTTGCCTGTTTCCACTTCCAGAACCGCTTTAACCGCCGCAACTTCCACGCCAAGCAGTCCGGCAGCCCTTTCATAATCGGCATCTTTGATACGGCAGGAAGAAAGGATACGGGCTTCTTCATTCTGAAGCAAATCCCATGTACGTTTGCCGGCTATACCGTCGGCATCCAGTTTCCCGTCATGCTGAAACTTACGGACGGCAGCATCCGTCTCCGTGTCAAAAATGCCCGTTACGTTCACTGTATATCCCCATTTGCAGAGAAATTGCTGGAGCAGTTCAACGTCCGGTCCGGTTGATTTTAATCTGATTGTTTGCATAATCGTTTTAATGGTCGTTAATAAAATGTATTGTTAACAAACACTCTTTCCCTTCTGTAAGACATATAAAGATTTTGTTTTCTCCGAGTGTCTTCTTACTGGTTAGTTCCAATTGTCTTTTACAGTCATGAAATGATGTTCTTATCACTGTTTTATCACCACGACGATGATACTGCAACTGGGATATTTCTACATGAGGAATGCTGAGCAGGAAAAGATAGGCATCTACGAACTTTGCCGGACGCACTTTCCATTCAGCACGGTTGCCGTTCTTCCGTACGGAAAAGAGCCGTTTCTTACTCAAATGTTCCAGCCGTTTGCTGATAATCTCCGTAGAAATGTATTCTTCAGAAGAAAAGGATGGAATCTCCGGTATCGGAATCGGGAGCGCATCGGTAGAACCCGACTGAGAATCAGCTTGCTCATTCTCATATGCTTCCTTTTGCCGAACTCCCAGTAAACTTAAAAGCGCAACGTACCATCGGTGTATGGTGAATTTGACCCGTTTCCATATTCCTTTTTCTTCCATGACCGTTTTATCTGTTGAACTTGCTCTTCTTTTCCACGTTCAATCGCGCCGCCTCTACTTTGGCAAGGGCTTTCAAAGCATTTGAAGATTGCTGATGATCTATGTTCAGCCGCAAATGGCAACACGGACATTGCAGATAAGCTGCCGAAAGCAGTTCCGCTATACTTGTGGTAATGAAATTCCCACATTGCGGACAAGCAAATCCTGGAACCCGTTGTTCTTGTTGATTATTGTTTGTCATTTTTCTGTTCCTCCTTGTTTTCATCCTTTGAAGATGAATCGTCTAAATTCTCTATTTGAAGATTATTGGTTGTCAGATTAAGCAAGTTTGCCACACCCCCCGGCATGTCAGCCTGTTGCATCTTGACCTTTATCTTCATGTTGGCAGTCAGAGATTGCTGGGTTGTTGTCTTCACATTGCCGCTGGCACTGCTTGGAGCCATAGATACACGCAATTTGACACCGTCGCTACTGTTTTCTTCCGATTGGGGCTCGCCTTTCTTAAATGAGAATGTGGCATCCTTATCCGCACTGACCGCATCAATGACCTGTATGTCAAAATCGAAATCAGCTTCTTTTACCTGCAACAGAGGAAGCGGTACAAGGGTCAGCAGCGGAATGCTTATTCTTTGCTGACGTATTCCATTCACATCTTGGCTCGTAAATGTGAAATCGAGTGTCCGTAACTTGCCGCCCTTGCCCGTTTCCTTGTCGTATTCTTCAAATGCCAGTTCTATCAGGTAACTCAGATACCTTCTGGTGGAAATGGTATCCGCATCTATAGTGGCAACCAACGGACCGGAAATCAAGTCTTTCAACTCCATCACTTGGCTGCTAATGTTTTTTTGATTGTTCTCACTTGCCATGATTATAGGATTTTATTGTTATACGATTGAATTTATTTGTTTTCATCCTGATATAGCCTGATGTCACGGGGATCAAGTTTCAGATGGAGCGTGTGGATACATTCGTCTGGAAGTTTCGCTATTTCTTCTGAATTAACTGTTACATCAAGAGAAGGCACGAGTTTCTTACGTTTCAAGTCTAAATTCTTCAGGGATTCGTCCAGTACCGTCCCAACTGACTGACGAATATCTTGCCTTACCTTTTCACGGAGCAAAGTGCCACCCGTCTGGTCAAAATGGAAATTGAAATCTTTGTTGTTGAGAACTTCTTCTTCGCAGGTTGAAATCACACATCTCATGATTTGACCTCTATTGGCGGTTCCATCATCATTGATAAGTGTGAAGAACGATTCACGGAATGACTTTACAATCTTACGGCTCAAATAAGCACAAAAATCTCGTTTGGTGTCTGGAGCATTGTTCAACATAAGTACAGGGTTGTCTTCTCCTACAGCATTATTCGCAGGCATATCCTCTTCAAGTGTTTTCAACACGCTGGCCAAAACAGTATTGGCAAGCTGCAAACTGATCTCTTTCGAGAGTTTCCGTAATGCCGGATAATTGATTTCAAACTGTTCTTTTAGGGCGGAATCATCCTTTACTCCATATTGGATACCCAACTCAAGTTCACCGAGTGCAATGGCGGGCAGGTGGAATCTTTCCAAACGTCCGTCACGTTTGTAAATCTCTTCCAGCGAAGCAGCATACATATTCGCCTCATGTTGTGCTGATACCATGTCGCGGAGGATTGAACTGATTATTGTACTTAATTGAGCCATAAGATTCTTTTTAAGATTTTAATAATTGAAATTACTGTTCGACTTTTACGGTCAGCTTTTTATCGGCATTGTCAGTAACCTCAACTGTGTAATTACCGGTACTCTTCAATTCAAAGACTGCATTCTCTGTATTGATTTCAATAGCATTGCAAGGAGTTCCACTTACATCTGATACCTTGATTTTGTCAGATTCAAACAGGCCGTTGCTGTTCTTGTAAGTGACAATCAAAGTCGCATTACCATTCGAGTCAAGAGTCAACGTGCGAGCATTGACTTCAAGTGTACCTTTTGGATTGCTGACATCCATCGCATTACCCAATAGTTCAAGCACCTTTGCCAGACCTGCCGGCATACTGTCCTGTCCGGCCTTCACTGCCACATCCATCGTGTATTCCACGCTGTAACGCGAATCCTGTGTCGCCTTTGAGTCCTTCTTGGATGAATAGTTGGCTTTCATATTCGCTTCCACGCTGAATGGTCCCCAGCCAGCTTTGGCTTTGATGCCTAAACTGGCATCGACAGACTGTGAAGACGAATTCTCTTGAACAGAAGAGGATGAAGCTGAAATGTTGGCTTTGAAATTGATGTCAACGTTCTGGATTGCAATATACGGAATAGGTACAATAGTCAGCAACGGAACATTCAACTGTACCATGCGTCCGTCCTGCATGAACTGGAACGATACGTTCACTGCCTCTTTTTGATTTGTCTGCGGATTGACCGTCAAACCGACTTCCTGAATAAACTGCCATGATGTCTGGGCTGCCATAGCCTGTGCCTCGATTGCAGCTTTCAACGGACCTCCGATGATGGAACCGAAAGGAATTGCTTGTAGCGCACTGGTTGCTACTTGCGAAGGGGTGGTGTCAATTGCCATAATGACCTCCTTTTTTGATAGTTAATAATAAAATGCATTTATGTAACCTGTAGGTTTACGTTTATAAATTTAATGGAGGTATATGTATCGGGCAATTTCGTTTTACGAACTTCCGGAATCCTTTACGAACGGCATTTTAAGTATTCTTTCTGAAACCGACAAAAGAAAAACGTTGAAAGAAATCTTTGCGATATTCGCGACCTACCGAAATATATTGGCCGTTCATTCTTACACAGTTTCCGGCGATACTTTCAATATTTCCGATATTTACAATATAGGAACGGTGTATCCTCATAAACTTTTCTGTAGGAAGGTCTTTCATGATATTGGTCAGATTGATTGAAACCATCATTTTGTTTCCGTCCTTGAAATGGATGCAACTGTAACTTCCGTCAGCCTTAATCCATAGAATATCTTCGTCATCCACTTTCAAATAATCTGTCTGGTTCCATATCAGCAGATACTTTTTCTTAATAGGGGTTGATGATTCTAAGTTCAATGCGATATTTCTGCAACCCGAATTAACTTCAAATCGTATAGGCAATCCTGCCAGACTTTCAGGCAAGGTAATTACCAAAGATAGTTTCTCTTCCATATCTTAAGTATTTATAATTGGGGTAAATAACTACCTTTCTCATTATGGAAGAAAACCGTTTTATGAACGACTTAAATTCTTTGTAAACAGCATTGCTGCCTATAATATTAGACAAATAAGACTTAGGTCCGTTACCACGTTTTACAAAACATTTTGATGCGATTTCATCCATTTTTTTGAACTTCAAAATCACACAGACACGGTAAGAAAGAAATTTTCATTCATTTAAGAATGTATTTCTTTACAATTGCAACAAATAATCTCATAATAAAAGACGGCTGCCTTATGACAACCGTCTTTTAATTACAGTTTCAAACCTTTCGGTTTGCTTTCCTTTTGCAAATCACTCATGACATAGCCAGATTGCAGCTGCGGCTCCAGAGGTATCGGTTTTGTCCCGGTTCCTTCCTGCAAGGACGGTTTTTCTCCGTCGGGGACACTCTCGCTGGGTGGAGCCAGCTCCAGCTGTATCTTGCGGTCCAGTGCGGCGAGTTCGGATTTCAGCTGCTTCAGCTCGTCCTCCTTTTTCCATGTCTTCCCGGCTATCTCCTGCAACTGCGGGATTTCACGCTCCAGCGTGGCGATCTTTTCCTTGTACTGGTCGATGATGCCCGGTATCCTTTCCAGTGCGTTCAGGAAGTTCGTGGCGGCGGCATGTGTGTCAGCCATTGCCAGATGCCCGTTGTTGTAGGTGTACTTGTAATTGCCTTCTATGACAAAGCGGTTGTCGATAAACTCCAGACCTTCTTTGAGCGTCCTTTCGCTGACCATCTTGATGGGGAAGCCGTACAGTTCGCCTACACGCTTGTACTGTCCGCCAGTCGTGGCGTTCTTCGCTATCTCCTGCAGGCGTTTGCCGATGGATTTTTCATCCGTCTGTTCCAGCCCGTCCACCTGTATCGGATTCAGGCGGTTGCCGTCCTTGTCGGTCTGTACCGCTGCCGTAAACTTTTCCCAGTCTTCCGTCATACCCCTGGCTTTCTCTATCGAGTCGGACAATGTGGCGGTTTTGGATTCAAGTTTCCGTTCGGTTTCGCGTCTGCCCTTGTTGAACGATTTGCGTTCACCCTCCAGCGAGGCTATCTTCTTCTCCAGCTTCGCCTTCTCCAGCAGGTCGGTGTTTCCCGACAGTATCGCCATGTATTCCGAAAAATTCATGCCGGATTTCTCGTCCATCGCTCCCTCGTCTATGGTTCTCGCACCCATCGCGCCGCTCTTCAGCTGACTGATGAACGTCTGCTTGCAGTGCAGCAGGTTGAACTTGTACGAGTCCAGTGACTTTTCCACCGCATAGATGATGACATCCACATTGTTGCCGGCAAAATGCTTGGCGATCTCGTTTCCCGCACGCACGCCACGCCCGTCACGCTGTGCAAGGTCGGACGGGCGCCACGGTGTGTCAAGATGATGGATGGCCACACATCGTTTCTGTGCGTTCACACCCGTACCCAGCATACTCGTCGAACCGAACAGCACACGTACCGAACCTTCATTCATGGCGGCAATCACCGCCTTGCGTGCCTTTTCCGTCTTGCACTCCTGTATGAACCGGATTTCCTGTGCCGGTATGCCGTGGTCCTCCACTAATTTGCGCTTGATTTCGCTGTACACGTTCCAGCCTTCTCCCGTCTGGTATGTTCCCAGATCCGAAAACACGAACTGCGTTCCTTTCTGTGCTTCATACCTGTGGTAGTATTCCGCTATCATCCTTGCGCAGTGGCTCGCCTTGTTGTCCGGGTGGTCTTCATATTCCGGGTCTATCATGCGCATGTCCAGTGCCATCTTCCTTGCGTAGTCCGTGGCGATGAGCATCTTCGCCTTTTCCTCCGTTTCCGACAGTTTTCCGCGTCCCAACAGTGTGGCATCGCCCGTCTTGGCAAATTCCATCAGCTGTTTGATGAAATATTCCTGGTCGGGCGTGGGAGGTATGTTGTGCAGTATCTCGTTCTTGTGCGGACGGTCCACGCCCACATCCTCCGCTGTGCGGTAGTCCGTTATCTCGTTGTAGAACGCCGCCAGCTCCGGCACCTTGATGAAGTAGCGGAAGCGCTCCTTCTGCACGATGTTGTTCGTCACATTGAACTCGAAATCCGTCGTCTTCTTGGCGAAGATTGCCGCCCATGCGTCAAAGCATCGTATGTCCTGTCTTTCCAGCTCCTTCGGGCGCAGATACTTGAAAAGCAGGTACAGCTCCGTCAGCGAGTTGCTGATGGTCGTGCCCGACAGAAACGTCGCTCCCAGATCTTTTCCCGTCCGCTCCTGAATGGTGCGGATAGCAAACAGCAGGTTCAGTGCCTTCTGGCTGCCTTCCGAGTTTCCCAGACCCGCCACACGGTCATGCCTTGTGTTGAACGTCAGGTTCTTGAACTGGTGCGACTCGTCTATGAAAATATGGTCGATGCCCATCTGCCTGAAGTCCACCACATCGTCTGTCCTCGACTTTATCGCGTGTTCTACCTTGTCCAGCTTGGCTTGCAGGTTGAACTTGCGTTTCTCCAGTCCTCTCAGCATCGCACGCGACACGTCCTTGCCCTGCGAGCGCAGTACTTCCAGATTTTCCTCCACCGTATCCAGCTCTGCCTGCAGGATGCGTTGTTGCAGTTCCGGCGACTGCGGGATTTTTCCGAACTGGTCGTGTGACATGATGATGCAGTCATAGTCATTGTTCTTGATGTTGTTGAAGAACCGAACGCGGTTGGCAGCTGAAAAGTCCTTTTCCGAGGCATACAGGATACGTGCGTTCGGATAGGCCGTCTGATAGGTCGCCGCAATTTCGGAGACATTCGCCTTCAGTCCGATAATCATCGGTTTGTGGGCAAGCCGGAGACGTTTCATTTCATGTGCTGCGATGCACATGATCAGCGTCTTGCCGGTTCCCACCTCATGGTCGCAGATGCCGCCTCCGTTCTGTTTCAGCATCCAGACACAATCCTTCTGCGATGGGTAGATGCTTTTCACGCCCCGGCTTTCCAGCCCCTTCATGTTCAGGTCGGGAAATGTCTGGTGCGAGCCGTCATATTTCGGTCGAACGAAGCAGTTGAACTTCCGGTTATACATGGTTGTCAGACGCTCCTTGAACTGTGGCGACTGTTCCTCCAGCCACTCAGTAAAGCCGTTGCGGATTTCGTCAATCTTTGCGTTGGCGAGTTGGATGCCCTCACTGTCGCGTGCCTTGATGTCGTTTCCGTTCTCGTCCTCGCCGACCTTCTTCATCATGTCGGGGCAGGTGTTGTGCAGAGCGTGTTTCAGCAGGCTCATGCCGTCATAGTTCCGGTAATAGCCCTTTACACAGAACTCCTCCCATATTTTCATGTTCTTGTAGGCACATGCCACCGAAAACTCGTCAAGGCTCGGCGAATAGGAGATTTTCACTTCCGTGTCAAACAGATGGCTCATGTAGGCGGCATAGATGCCTGTCGGAATCCATCGCTCGCCGAAATTGAAGTCCAGTTCATCAAAACCGATACGCTGCGGCGTGGCGGCTTTCAGGGCTTCAAGAGACTGCTCCGCATCCGCAAGCCGCTCATGTCCGGGATGGTCGTTTATCCATTCTTCCACACGCTCCGCCTTCTCTATCACGTTTCCGGCAATGAACCGGTCCTTTATCTCATAGCCCGAAACCAGCGGGTTGTAATAGATACGTCCCTGCAGGGCTCCGAGCAGTTCCTCTTCCGTGCTGTCGGTAATGGCACGCATGAAGTCGAGGTCTATGCCGCCATATCTGTTGAGCGAGGCGGACAGGGCTTCTTCGGGCGACCCGGCATTAACGTATGTTTCCACCGAAAAGGAAACGGGACGCTCGAAAATGTCCGCCTTCACGAATTTCCCCTCTTCGGCACGTTCCAGTGCAAGGACGTCACGCCCGGAGGCATCCATCATCAGAAGTTTTGCATTCTGTCTGGCGTTCAGGTTACCGTAACGCATCACGAACTCGTCATAGGACACGTTCAGGTATTCACGCTGACGGCTGTCCTCCGTCCGGTTTTCCGCCTCATTCCGGTACAGGCGTTCATAGGCGTCACGGATGGATATATACAGCAGGGCCTTTTCCTTCTGGTAGCCTTTCAGGTCAAGCGGGTGGAAGGTGGCTCCATAGGGGGTGATGTCCCTCAGATACCCAACGGCGGTCCCTTCCGCCACCATTGATCCGTCACGGTGATGGGCTTCCACCGTCCCGCTGTACGGGTGCGGTGTCAGGTCGGCAGTTTCCTCCTTGGCAGGTTTCGTATCATATTCCGGGAACAGCGATGCGGAAGTCGTTCCCGTCTGTCCGGATTGTACGGACGGATTCTCAGCCGTAGCGGTCATGCCTTCCGGCAATGGGCTTTCATCTTCCGGCGCCTGTTTTGACCCGGGTGTCATGTCAGCCTGCTGCACCGGCCGGGAATCCGACGATGGCACAACCGCCGGGTCGAGGGTGTCTTTCATGCCGGACTTTGCGAGCAGTTCCTGTCTGTGTTTCTCCGCCTCATGCCTGAGCTGAATACGCACTTCGGGGGTAAGGTGCATCATGGTTTCGTAAAAACCGTTGATGGGCGGGTTTTCCTCCCAGTCTATATCTGCATATATGTCGTCCGGATGGGCTTGGGCTGCCGTTTCTTTGGCTTCCGCATCTTCCGCTTTCACATCTTCCGCCTTTTCGCCTTCAGTCTCCGTTTGCGGGGAAACGGCAGGTGCAGCCGCCGGTTCATCCGTAGCCTTCGGCGTAACCTGTGCCTGTTTCTTGCCGTTCTTGTCCTTTGACTTGGCTGCGGACTTTTTCTTTTTGCCCGAAAGGGCCTGATTGCGTTCCTCTTCCGTATATTCCCACAGGTCAAAGAGTGTCAGCTGCACGGTTGGAGCCTGTTCCGGCTCATGCGTCCCGGTCTCCTGTCTTTCCGCAACCGGTTGTGCCTTTTCTTCTCTCGCTGCATCCCTGTTCTCCGGTTGCTGCCGGACGGGGTCAGGTTCGGGAACTGACTTTTCCGCCTTCACTGTTTCAGTTTCCGGTATGGAGATGCTCATGGCGGATTGTACGGTCTGTTCCGCCGCTGTCCTGCGTCCCTGATAAAGTTCCATGTCCAGACGTTTGCGCAAGTCCTCCGCAAGCATCCTGCCCAGGTCTGTCGCGATACCTTCCACACCTCCGCTGTGCGTATATATCATGGCGGGCTTTCCGTACGGGTCGGTACCCCTCTTCGCATCGGTATGTACGATACGTTCCGTGTGGTAGGCGAAATAGGCGTTCTCCGTCAGTCCGCCGTTATGTTCCGTCTGTATGATGGTCAGTACCCTCTCTTCCTGTGTCAGTTCCTTCTTTTGCAGGTCTTTTTGCAGGATGATCAGGTCGCTGCCGGCTTCCGTACCCGCATTGTCGGTGAACAGGTTGTTGGGCAGGCGGATTGCCGATACCAGATTCGCCTTGCTGAACATCTCGTTCCTGACGGATACCTTCGAGCTGTTCAATACCCCCTGCGAGGTGATGAACGCCACGATGCCGCCGTCACGCACCGCATCCAGACCTTTCAGGAAGAAATAGTCATGGATGGCTTTCTGTGCCGAACGTCTGCCAAAGGATGCGCTGCGGCTGAACTCCGCATCGAACACTCCGAAATCCCCGAAAGGGATATTGGAGATGGCAAGGTCAAAATGGTTCAGAAACGGCTTTTCGATTTTCTCGAAACCCATCGTGCGGATTTTCTGTTCCGGGTAAAGACAGCCCAGCAGCTTGCCCGTCAGCAGGTCCTTCTCGAAAGCCATCACATCCGCCTGCGGCTGGTATTGCAGCACCGCATCCACGAAAGCACCCGTCCCGGCGGACGGTTCCAATACGCGGTCGGGACGCACCTTGCGGTCATACAGGGCTTCCGCTATTGCACCCGTAACCTCCGCCGGCGTGTAGAATGCCGTCAGTACCGATGATTTCAGCGAGTCCACATAACTTTTGTATTCCCTTTCATCCCGGCTGTTCTCACGGATCAGCCGGTGCAGTTCGATGGTCGGGGCAAACAGGTCGAGGTCAGATTTCGCCCAATGGACGGCATCCGTCAGTTCTCTGGCGGGATTCAGTATGCACTTCAGTCCCCCGAAGCCGCAATACCTTTCCAGCAGTACACGTTCACGCGCGGTGGGCGTGCGCTGTTCCTTCTCCAGTGTGAATGCCGTCCGTATCGCCTCGATGTTGTCGCGCAGTTTCTGCTTGCGGTTAAATGCCATACTCCCTCAGGTAAAGGACGACGGCTCCCGTCAGCTCCGTATAGAGCAGGTCATAGTCGGACGACATGGCGAACTGGTCGTCTGACAGGTCGTAAATGGAGAATACGTTGCCCACAAGCGGCAGCAGTTTCTCTACGAAGCCCTCACGCGCGTCTTCCGGAATCTCTTCATGAAACTCGCTTTCCACGACTTCACGCAGGATGGCGTATCGGGAATAGTGCAGGCCGTGGACGAGTGCGGACATGGCAATCTCCTGCGCACCGTCGGGAGTGTACCCCTCAAGCCTTGCACGCTCATAGGCTTCTGCGGCTTCATCGGCACGCGCCTTCACGAAGGCGGCATCGGAAGCCTGTTCAAACTTGTTTTCCTTGAGATAGTTCAGCAGATACAGACCGTAATAGGAAAGTTCGGTCTGTTCAAGATTCTTCTTGTTCATTTTTACAATGGATTTAGTGATTTGACAAATGTCCGGATATACGGGGAAGGGGAAGAAAAAGGCACCCGGTATCCCTCCGAGTGCCACCACTAAATCCAAAGTCTTGATCAGTATGATGATTTATGAACCTTGAATCAGTGGCAAAGGTAGTCCAATCCGGATGAAATACGAAATAATTTCCGCTGATAATTCATCCGAAAGGCGGATTACCCCTTACTTCCCATTCCTCACTTTCTCTTTTTTGCGGATGCCGCACCGTCCTTTCTTTCCGGAAAGACAAAACCGGTGTTGAAGTCGGCATCAAAGACCAGGGCGGCATCGAAACGCTTGCCCTGCTTGTTTTTGAATCCCTTCAGGACACCCGTCTTTCCCTTTGTCAGCAGTTCCCTGATTTCATCGTCGGTAAGCATCCTGTTGGCTTTCAGCCTGAATATGGGCAGGCCGCATTCCGTGTTGTCGCATCGTACCACCTTGCCGAAGAACTGCATCCTGCCCGTTCCGCACTTGGGACACGTGCAGTCGGAATCCTTTTTCCCGAACAGCTTTTCGCACGACAGCAGTTCGGAGGTGATGGACGTCGCATATTCCTCAATCTCCTTGCGGAACTTTCCGGCAGGTACCTCTCCGCGTTCGATGCACGCCAGTTCCTTTTCCCATTCGCCGGTCATGGCTACGTCGGCAATGCGCATGGTCTTGACAATGGAATAGAGGGCAAGCCCTTTTTCTGTGGGCACAAGGCATTTCTTCTGCCTTGTCACATATTCGCGGGCAAAGAGCGTTTCAATGACGGAGGCACGGGTGGCGGGGGTTCCGATACCGCAGTCCTTCAGTGCCTGACGCAGTTCCTCGTCCTCGATTTCCCTGCCGGCCGTTTCCATCGCCGAGAGCAGGGTGGCTTCCGTATGGAGAGGCTTGGGCTTGGTCTTTCCTTCCGTCATGGAACAGCCGCTTAGGTGCAGCAGTTCCCCTTCTTTCCAGTCCGGAAGTATCGTCTCTTCCTGTTCTTCCTTGCAGACGGCACGCCATCCGGCCTGTTTCACTACATGACCTTTGGCTGAGAACACCACGCCGGAACATTCCACCGTGACAGCTGTCACGTCTTTCACGCATTTTTCCGAAAAGGCTTCTATCATGCGTCCCGCTATCAGATGGTACACCTTGCTTTCATCTTCGGAAAGGAACAGGGGCTTTTCTCCCGTAACCAGCAGTGCGTGATGATCTGTCACCTTGCTGTCATCAACACTTCTTCGGGTAGGCTCCGGCTTTTGCGGGATTTTGTCGCTCCATTGTGAGAGTCTGCCGATGAAAGCCAGCAGTTTCGGTATTTCCGCAAAGACATCTTCCGGGATGTATCGGCTGCCGGTTCGGGGATAGGTGACGAGTTTCTTCTCATAAAGTTTCTGCGTGATGTCGAGTGTCTGCTCTGCCGTGAACCCGTACTTCGTGTTCGCATCCTTCTGGAGTGTGGTCAGGTCATACAGAAGCGGTGTTTCTTCGATTTTCTCCTTTCGTTCGACTTTCACGACAGTAGCCGTGTTGCTCTCCTTTACATTATTATATAGGGCTGTTGCGGTTGCCTTGTCCTTCCATTTCTCCACCGACGGCATTTTCACAACTCCGTCACTGTCCTGTACCTTTGCCGAGATATGCAGCTGCCAGAAGGCTTCGGGGGTGAAACGGCGGCTTTCCCAATAACGTTCACAGATCATCGCCAGTGTCGGCGTCTGGACACGTCCCACCGAGTAGGTTCCGCGTCCGGCTGCGATGGACAGTGCCTGCGTTCCGTTTATCCCCACCAGCCAGTCGGCTTCACTTCGGGCTTTGGCGGCATGGTAAAGGTTGTCATACCTGCTTCCGTCTTCAAGATGTTTCAGTCCCTCACGGATAGCCTTGTCCGTCAGGCTGCTTATCCACAGACGCACGAACGGGACCGTACAGCCGATATAATGATAGAGGTATCGGAATATCAGCTCACCTTCGCGGCCGGCATCGGTCGCCACAATAATCTGCTCGCTGTCCTTGAACAGTCTGGTGATGATTTTTATCTGGGCGACCACGCTGCTGTCCGCCTTGTATCCTTTTTCCGTCCTTACCTGTCGGGGAACAAGCGTGAAGGTTTCGGGAATGATGGGCAGATTGCTGCGTACAAAGCCGTGCAGGTTGTATTCTTCCGGCATGGCGGGCTGGACAAGATGTCCGAATGCCCATGTCACATTATAACCGTTTCCGGTCAGATAACCTTCCTCTCGCTTGCCGGCACCCACGATGCGGGCGATTTCACGTGCCACACTGGGCTTTTCTGCTATGATTGTTTTCATACTGATTTGTTTTTATTCTGTTTTTTATGTTTTTGGATTTAGTGGTGTGCGGGGACTATACCTTCATGCCTTTGTTTTTCTTGGGCTTTTCCTGCTGCTGCTTCTGTGCGTCATCCTTCGGGGCTGACTGTCCCTGCTGCAGCGGCTCTTTGATGTTCTTGGTCGCTTCGTTCGTCTTGCCCTCGCTGTTTACGGCTACCTGTGTCCGGCTTTCGTTCGACGGGGCGACTTTCTGGGCATTGTCCGGATTTTCATCGTAGCGGTACGGGCGTCCCTTTTCCGGATTGAACTTGACATACATGATGGCGTGCTGCCCCTGCTTGTCCGTCACGTTCTCTAGTCTGATGGTCTTGCCTGCCTTGTAGTCCGCCTGCTGCTGTTCCGTCAGGGGCTTGCCGCACCATTTGGTGATGCCGCGGATACTGCCGTCCTCGTTCGTCCATGTGTTTCTTTTCTGCTGCTTCGCATCCTGCTTTTCAGCGTCGTTCATGTCCGGTTCCAGTTCCGGCAGTTCCGTGTTGTCCTGCTTCTGTACGGTACGCGGGGACTTTCCGGTGCCCGGCACGAACTCGACTCCGCGCTGTTCCACATTCACCTGCAGGGTCGTTACGAACTTCCTTCCGTCATTGCGTTCCACCAGCTTGTCTTTCACCGGCAGCCCCGCACGGAGCATTTCCTGCTCCTGTTTGGTGATTTCCGTCTTTCCGATTCTTTCCGGTATGCGTACCTTGCTGGCAGGGACATCGGTGATTTCGTTCGTCTTGCGGTCAATGCTGATGTACGAGGGGATAATCTCTCCGGTTTCCTTGTCCACAAGGTCAATCACACGCCCCATGTTGCCGGTAGCCTTCAGGTTCCTTTTGTCGTATTCCGAGAACTTGTGTCCTTTGTACTCGTCAAGTTTCTGTTCCTTGCGGATGAAATGCGGTACAAGACCGATGCTGCCGTCCTCGTTTTTCCTGAATGACAGGCGGGCGTCCAGTTCAAAGGTTTCCTCCCCGAACTTTGGGGACACTTTCACCAGATCCGACTTGCCGTAGTTGAGCATCTTCTGCAGGTCACCGGACTTTTCAAGCTCCTCACGGTCGATGCCCCATTTCTCTTTCAGTTCCTGCCAGTTGATTGAACTCTCGTTAATGGGCTGGTAGCCTTGTCGGGTCTGAGGCTTTTCCTGCGTTTTTTCCTGTTTCTGTTCCATGTTTTCCTGTTTTTGGATTTCACCCTGTTCCTCTTTCTTCTCTTTTTTCTCTTCTTCCGCCTGCATCTGATAGGGGAATGTGTCCACCTTGTGCGGGGCAAGGATGTCCTTGTTCTGATAGGGATGCTGCAGCAGGTCCTTCATCACTCCCAGGAGCGAATCCACCTGATCCGCCGCTATGCGGTAGAAACCGAAGCGGCTGGGTTCCTTGCATTGCCGGAAGAAGTTTTTGAAAAAGTTGTCGAGCATGTCGCCATGCTTGTCGAACAGTAGAAAATCCTTTGCGTTGTCCAGCCTTGCCGGAGTCCGCTTGGGCGAGCCGTCCGCATTAAGGCCGGCTACCACGCTGATTTCGCCCGTCTTTTCGTCACGGACTATCAGCACGTCCTTTTCGTCGCTTTTCTTTGCCATTTGAATAATTTTTAATTGTTATTTATTAAAGAAATTATGGATACGAGCCTTGTAGAACTCGACATCGTCCTTCTGGAAGTCCTTTACGTGTTCCGACAGGAATTTCAGCACGTCATCTTCGCTGTAATAGGTCTTCTTGCCCAGTATCTTGTAGGGCAAGGCTCCCGTGCTGCGGTAGCGTTGCAGTGACCGTTTGCTTATCTGGAGCAGCAGGCACAGGTCCTGGTTGTCAAAGAGCCGTATCCTGTCCGGCATGTGTTCCCGTTTTTCCGGTGCTTTCAGGGCAAGCAGCATCTCGTCCTGACGTTCAAGCCTTTCAAGGATGGTTTCCATCCACTGCTCAAACAGTTTCTTTGTCAGCAGTTCCATGTTCATGTCCTCCTTCCTTTCGGCTGCCTGCCGTTTCCGGTGGGCAGTCTGCTGTTATGGTGCAGTTCATCGAGTGTCCTGCCGTCCTCCCGGATGGTATGGGAGTCAAGAATCCTCCGGATTTCCGAGAGCCTGTACTGGCATTTGCGCCGCAGGACCACGTATCTGATACGGTGATCATCCCTCATGCCTGCAAGGTCCGCTTGCTTACGCCCAGTTCTCTGGCGGCTTCATTCGTGTCGAGAAGCCTGTCCGTATTTTCACGTTTCATCGCCTCCCTGATTTCACGGACATAGCCGGCCACTTCTGCTATCTGTTCCATCATTACCTTGTATGCGGAACTTTCCATCGTTATCACTTTCATGTTCTGTCTTTTTTTCTTGTTCCTGCGGCAAAGTTCAGCAATAAACAAAAGGGGCTTTAACAACTCACTACGTGGCTCACGTGAGATTTTTTTGAGAAATGGCTCCGTTACCCGGACAAACGGCGCAACAAGTTGCCAGTTAGCGGAATATGAAATCTTTTTCCGCCTGCGTCGTTACCTTTGCACGGAACTAAAATCAAATTCTTATGGAAACGGTATCTATTGAGAAAAAGACCTTCGAGGAACTGATGGCGCAGTGGGACGCCTTTGTGGAAAAAGTGACCGCCTTGCAGCGCAAGGGGGACGGGAAACGCCTTGCCCGTTGGCTCACGGGCGACGAAGTGTGTAACTGGTTACGGATAAGCCAGCGCACCTTGCAGAAACTGCGTGACAAGGGATTCATCGGCTATTCACAGATCGGGCACAAGTTCTTTTACAAGCCGGAAGAGGTCAAGCGGCTGATTCCGCTTGTCGGCATAATCCACCCCGGCGGCAAATAACCGAATATTCACCACTAAATCCGAAGTAACATGAACGAGAACAATGAAATCATCACGATGGAAGACGAAAAGGTCGCTTCCATGTTGCAGAAAATGAAAAAAAGCTCCAGATGGCTCAGCGGGTTTCTGGAGAGTTACCGCCCGCCGCTTGACGGTGAGGTGTACCTGACGGACAAGGAAGTGGCAGACCTCTTACGGGTAAGCCGCCGTACTCTTCAGGAATACCGTAACGAACGGCTGCTGCCTTATATCATTTTAGGCGGAAAGGCGCTGTATCCCGAATCGGGACTGCGTGAGGTGCTGGAAGCGAACTATCGGAAACCTTTCAGATAGCCTCCGACCAAAAGCAAGAACGGACAACCGAATGACGGCTGTCCGTTCTTGCTTGCGTTTGTTCCGTTCTCAGCAATGTCCTCCTTTGGCTATCGGCACAAACAGCATATAGGTATCCTTCTGCTCTTTGGCGTACGCTTTCCGTAAAAGCCACGAACGGAACACATGGGTATAATAGGTATTCAGGCGGAACGCTATCGGTATAATGATTTCAAGGGAATAGACATCGGCATTCAGACCGTTTTCCAGCCGGACATACCGGCACACCTCAAAGTCATTCAGCACGTCCGTTTTCAGGATTGCCCGGATAGCCGCATTAACCGCCGTTGTTGTCACATTGAACAGTTCTCCGATTTCCCATGCCGTCATCCATACATCGTTACCGGTTACGGTTACCGATTTTCCTTCTATGGTAATGATATTTCGTTTCATGATTCTTCTTTTTTAGATGTTGCATCCTTTGAACTCTTCTATGCTGCCAAGACGTGCGACAAGATTTTCCATATCCTGATTGAGCTTTTCTTTTGTAATCTTCGCATAGATTTGCGTCGTCTTGATGCTCTTGTGTCCGAGCATTGAACTCACCGTTTCAATAGGTACGCCGTTTGACAGGAATACCGTTGTCGCCGCCGTGTGGCGGCTCTGGTGCCATGTAAGGTGTTTCGTGATACCGCACCGTTTGGCTACGGCACGTATTCCATACAGGCAGGTCATGTAATGGGGGACAGGGAATATCCTTCCGTCCTCACACAGTCCGCGGTATTTTTCTATGATTCTTCGGGGCAGGTCCAGCAGGCGGATATTCGATTCCACGCCCGTCTTCTGGCGGTTGATGTTTATCCACTCATGGTTGTCGAAGTATGTACGGATATTTTCCTCACGCAGATTGCGCATATCGGAGAATGACAACCCCGTGAACGCACAGAACAGATACAGGTCACGGTAAAGCTCCTGTTTGGCGTTTTTCAGTTTGCCGTCCATCAGCATACGGATTTCCTCTTTCGTGAGAAACCCTCTTGTCGTTTCCTCTTTCTTGATTTCATATTCACGGAACGGGTCGCGTGTCAGCCATTCATTGTTAATGGCAATGAACACCATTGTCCGTAACGGACACACATAAAGCCAGACCGTATTGGTACAGCAGTGCTTGTCCGTGCGGAGAAACATTTCAAAATCGGAGATAAATGCCGGAGTAAGTTCCTTCAGGGCAATATCCTTCACATGGTAGCGGATATTCAGGAACTCTTGCAGGTGCTTGTAAACGACCAGATATTTTGAAAGCGTGGCTTTGGCTTTCATGCCGGCTTCCACCTGCTTTGCATAATCCTCGTTGTGCTGGCGGAACACCTGCATCAGTGTATGGCAGCGGTGTTCCAGTCCGAGAAAGGCATTCTTCACTTTTTCAGCCGTCACGAAATTGTCACGCTCCATGATTTCCTGATAATGCCTGTTGATGCTCACACGCATCTTGTCAAGCAGGCGGTTTGTTTCAAGTGCGGCTGAACTTCTTCCCGTGACACGTCCGCCTTTCGTGTCCCACAATTTGGGATCGACCGAAAGTTTGCTGCTGAATTGCGTCTGTGTTCCGTCCACTGTGATACGTCCCATAACCGGTACTGTACCGTCCTTCTTCACTGCCTGTCTTTTCAGGTAGAAGATAACTGAAAATGTACTCTTCATCGTTCTAAAATTTTTTTGGTTTCAAATTTAGTTCGTGAAGAATCCTTCGTCGCTACGCAAATCATTGAGGAATACTGCAATTCTCGTTCACGCCTCATTTTCTTGCGTGAGTTGTTAGTAACTCACTGGAAGTTAGTATTTTCTATATTCTTCCAACCTCGTCATAACCTGTTTTGGGCATGGTCACGAATTGGTAACGTTGCGATGTCCTAACTTGGCTTTTTCATTGCTTTTTCTGTCTTTCATTTTTTCAAGCCATCTTCCTAAAACGCCTATCTGCCAATAACTTTGCTACATTTTTCTGTTTATCACTTTTTATTCGTACTTTTGTTGCAATAATACATCAAAATGTACTTATGGTTAATTTTATTTTAATTCTTATCAATTCCATTGCCCTGATAGGAACAATACTATGGCTTATCAATGACCGAGGTTGGGAGCCGTTGGTAACATCTCTTACATTATCAGCTACTTTAATAGGATTATTATTTACCCGAAATAAGAGAAAAGATAAATCTGGTGTTATGAAGCAAAAAGTAAAAAATAATTCTATAGGAATTCAAGCAGGTCGGGACATTAATATCAATAATGAATAAATGGTAGTAGTATGGCAGATAAACTAAAACAAGAGGTTGCGGAAAATGCTTTAGCAGTTCAAGCAGGTAGAGATGTTAATGTTGGAATGAGTTTTACTGAAGTGGAGCGGGTATTTACTATTCTGTTTGAGAACAATTTCCCTAAACTTCAAGAAATTGCAGCCCGCACAGCAGAAGAAAACGTAAAAAAGTTTGTCGGGGAACTGAAAGAAGCGTTTGTTCGCAATAGTGATAAAATAGATATGAACAGAATTGCAGAACCAGATGTACAATATATGTTTAATGATATTATGAAGTCAAGCGCACGGAAAGGAGAAAAAGCTAATCCGGAAATATTGTCAGCTTTGATAGTTCAAAGAATTTCTACAGATTCTAATGACATGCTTTCATTAACATGTGGAGAAGCTACGAATATTGTACCTAAACTAAATACTGAACATATATCTTTTCTGACATTCCACCAAATGATGTATAAAGTTTTTAATTTCGCATATACCAAATATACTGAGTTTGAGAATTGGGGACAATTAATCAAAAAAGTGTCAAATAATATTTTTGAATTATCAGATATAAATATAAAGTATCTCGAATATTTGGGAGTGTTAAGTAAAGATTATGCAATTACAAACCAATTCTATAAAGGGACATTGAAGACATATCCATTTCTAAAAGACGTAGCTTACGATGTTATGGATAATGAATTTAAAGTAAATGCACCTACATTTTATAATTTGATAAAATCTTGTGAGAACAATTGTTTATCCCAAATTCAATTGACTCCAATTGGACAGCTGATAGCACTTGTTAATATCAAGACAGTTATCCCAACTCTTGATTATAAAGTTTGGATAAACTAATGGAAACAATTCAGGGGATTGCAAACAGAGGAACTCCTTAAAGTCATGAAAACGGATATAGACTACTGGGATGCAATGGATAATGTCTGATAGTATTGCTATAATGCAACTCTTTTATCCAGTTTAATTTTGCACGCGGATTCTGTATGCGACATTTTGCGCTCAATAGTTGAAATTTCCAAGTCGCGCAAAGTGTGGGCAAAAACATTCTTGATGAAGGTAGCGGTATGAATACGCTTCCTGCCGAAAGCCTTGCCTATATTCCAACCAAAATGCATAATGTCAATACTTTTGAGTTGTGAGTCAACCTTTACGGGCGATATCTTTTGTAAAGTATCGCCTGAACTATACTCTACGACATATGCGCATAGACGGTTGAGATCTTCTTCACTCATATAGGCAACCATTGTTTGCTTCGTATAGCTAATGACCTTTTCCAATTTGGTTTGAATAGCATGATCCTGTTTTGCGATAGCGTTGGTTCGCATGACTTCATATTCTGAAGGTTTTGAGATTGTTTCTTCAGCGGTAGGAGCTGACTCAATGATATCAGGCGTAGCCTGGTTCGAATCTTTGATTGTAGAGACTTCCGGAACAGAAACGATGTCATTGTGATTTTTCTTCTTTTGAAAAGCAGGAAAACGAAACAGAAAAGCTTCTATGCATGGCAGCAGAAACTGATTGAAAGTTGTCTGTAAACTGGCATAGATCGCCATCAAG
>ERZ779877.1224-NODE-1224-length-23139-cov-4.532360_pt1 | contig 23139 bp, 13 predicted proteins | sample MGYA00511556_ERZ779877 | MGnify/ENA primary metagenome ERZ779877 (study PRJEB29588, sample SAMEA2159338) | human gut metagenome | biome: human gut; feature: human-associated habitat; material: faeces | place: Denmark | collected 2008/2010 ...
TGAGCACGTAGTTTCCCTTGCCGCAATATTCGCTCAGCTTGTGCATCTTTCCGTCTGCTCCCTTCATCTCCACATCCTTGAACAGTGAGCCCATGATGGCCTCTTTGCGCTCTATCTCGGCCAGGCGCGCTCTCGAACGTGCCAGTCGCGGGTGGCTGGCGTAGGCATATTTCGGGTTGAGCAGTTCGCGCAGCTCTTCGGTTGTGTACTTGTCGGCTATGTTGTCTCCGAATATCGCCGGTATGAGATTGTCGCGGTTTTCCTCCACAGCCTTCCTCACCACAGCCTCCATCTTGGCGTTTATTGGATCGATGTGGTTTTTCTGCAGATCCTCGGCCAGCGCTTTCAGTTCGTCCTGCGACTTTCCGCTCATGCTTGCTTCGGCATACTGCTGCATGTATTTGCTCATTTCGGCGTACAGACCGTCAATTTGCCGGTCGATGCTGTTCACACGGTTGTTCAGTTCAGAGCCGCTCAGTTTCATGGTGCTGAGGTCAACCGTTAAGGGCTTACCGTCGTTTATGAACACGCACATCTGTGCATTCTCACCCAAGATGCCGAGTATGGCGTCCTTCTTGAAGCTGCCCTTCATCTCGAACTTGCCGTTTACGGTCTCCGCGCTGTCTATCTTTATGATGTCGGAAAGGAATCTCACAGTGTTGGCATCGAGCAGATAGACCTTCTTGAGCGTGGGCCGGCATGTGCCTTTGATTTCGTATTGAGTGTCGGTCTCTGTGGTCTGCGCCATGAAAGGCAGGCAACACATCGCGATGATGGCGGTAATAATAGATTTTCTCATATTGGTTTTATGTTTTTATATGTTATCAGTCAATGGGTTACAAATATATGAATTTTATTTTATACGATGGCCTTCATGTGTTGATAAAATCGTTTTCATTCCATATTGTTGCGGTCACGGGCGTATGGTTTGATTTTTGGAGACGTGCAGATATGTATGAAAGAAGACATGACGGATTCCCGATGCTAACTGAAAACGCCCTGCCTGATGCCGTGAAAGCATCGGGCAGGGCGTGTGCCTTTAGTTTGTACTCGTGGTTTAGAAACCGTATATCTCCTTCAGTTTGTTGCCCAGCTGGTCGCCTCTGAGGTCGAGTCCGATAATCTTTCCCTGCGGATCTACGAGCAGGCTCGACGGTATGGAGCGGATGTTGTAGAGCGCAGCGGCAGCCGACTGCCAGCCTTTGAGGTCGGAGAGGTTGGGCCATGTCATGCCGAGGTCGGCCATTCCCTTCTTCCATGCGTCCTCCTTGTTGTCGAACGACATACCGACAATCTCGAATCCTTTGGCGTGATACTTCTCGTAGTTTGCCTTCACGTTAGGCATCTCTGCGCGGCATGGTCCGCACCAGCTTGCCCAGAAGTCGATGAGCACGTAGTTTCCCTTGCCGCAATATTCGCTCAGCTTGTGCATCTTTCCGTCGGTTCCCTTCATCTCCAGGTCCTTGAACTGAGTGCCGATGATGGCCATCTTCTTCTCGAGCTCGGCCAGGTAAGCCTTTGCGCGTGCAGCCATTGGGTGGTTGGCGTAGGCATATTTCGGGTCGAGCAGCTCTTTCAGTTCGTCGAGTTCGCAGTCGTACATGATGTTGTTGATGAACGCCGCCGGAATGATGTTGTCTTTGTTGTCGCGTATTATCTGCTTTGTGAGTTCTGTGCTCTTGGCAGCAATGGGCTCTATGTATTTGCTGTTCAGTTCCTCGGCCAGAGCTTTCAGTTCGGCTTCGGACTTGCCGCTCTTCTGTGCCTCGTTGTACTGTTCGATGTATTTTCTTACTTCATCGTTTATTGCATCGAGCTGACGGTCGTATCCGTTGAGCTTGTTGTTCAGTTCAGAACCTTTGAGCGTCATGGTGGCAAGGTCGGCGCTTACCGGTGTTCCGTCGTTTATGAACACGATGTAGCTGGAACTTCCCTTAGCGGCTATGCCGAGGAAAGCGTCCTTCTTGTTGCTTCCCTTTATCTCTAATGTTCCGTTCTTTGTCTCGGTACTGTCTGTAACGCCCTTCATCAAGTCGATGACATACACCTTCGCGATGTCTGTCGGGCATGTGCCTTTAACCTCATAGGCAGTGTCTCCGCTACCCGTCTGCGCCATGATAGGCATGCAGCAGAAGGCAAGGATAGCTGTGATGATTGAATTCTTCATAATCTTTATAACTTTAAAATTGTTTTGTTTGTCGGGCACAAAATTAAATATTTTATTCCGTTCGGCGGGTATTAATCAATTAAAAATGTGTAACTTTGCCGCCGAATTTGAATTCAGAGTGCTTGGTAAACCTCTTAAAAAACAAGAAGATGGACATAAACAGAAAGACTGTGAGCGTGCTGTTCATGCTTTTCAGCATGCTCTTCTGCGTTTGCCTTATTACGGCAAACGTGCTTGAGACAAAGCAAATATCGTTCGGACCGATAAACATTACTGGCGGATTGCTCGTATTCCCCGTGTCGTACATCATCAACGACTGCGTGTGCGAGGTGTGGGGCTATGCCAAAGCGCGGCTGCTCATCTGGCTGGGATTCGCAATGAACTTCATATTCGTGATGTTCGGAGCGCTTGCCGACGCCATTCCCGGCGCGCCTTATTGGGACAACGACGCCGGATTCCACGCCGTGTTCGGACTCGCTCCGCGCATAGCCGCCGCGTCGTTCGTGGCTTTTCTTGCCGGATCGTTCATCAATGCCTATGTCATGAGCCGCATGAAGGTGGCACACGGAGGCCGTCATTTCTCGCTGCGTGCGGTGCTCAGCACGGTGTTCGGTGAGACTGCCGACTCGCTGATATTCTTTCCGCTCGCCCTCTCGGGAGTGGTGCCGTTGGCTGAGATGCCGTCGCTCATCATCTCGCAGGTGGTCCTGAAGACGCTTTACGAGATATTGGTGCTGCCGGTTACGGTGCGTGTGGTACGCATGACAAAGGCACACGAGCACACCGATGTTTATGACAACGGAATAAATTACAGTGTTTGGAAAATATTCAATATATGAGCAACAACAGTGAAAACAGGAAGGACGAGGGACTGAAGGCCCTCGGAGCGAAGACGAAATACGCCGACGACTATGCGCCGGAAGTGCTCGAGACGTTTGTAAACAAGCATCCCGGCAACGACTATTGGGTTAGGTTCAACTGTCCGGAGTTCACGTCGCTGTGTCCGATAACGGGACAGCCGGACTTCGCCGAGATAAGAATCTCTTACATACCCGACGTAAGAATGGTGGAGAGCAAGAGCCTGAAGCTCTATCTTTTCAGCTTCCGCAATCACGGAGATTTCCATGAGGACTGCGTGAACATCATCATGAAGGATCTCATAAGACTGATGGACCCGAAATACATCGAGGTCACAGGACTGTTCACTCCGCGCGGAGGCATAAGCATCTATCCTTATGCCAACTATGGAAGGCCGGGCACGAAGTATGAGAAACTGGCCGAACAGCGATTCGTTACGCACGACATGAACGTATAGCATAGTGCTCACGGCGCATAGCCAATCATCACAATTACCCCTAAGAGTATGAACAGACGACTTTGTGTAAAGATTGCCGTACTTATGACAGCAGCCGCGTTGCTGTTGCCGGACAGGGCGTATGCCTCAACCGACGGCGGCCGCAAGAAGGTGGCTGTGGTGTTGTCGGGAGGCGGCGCGAAGGGTATGGCGCACATCGGAGCGCTACGTGTGATAGAGAAGGCGGGCATACCGATAGACATCATCACTGGAACGTCGATGGGTTCTATCGTTGGCGGACTTTACGCCATAGGCTACGATGCCCACAGACTCGACTCTATGGTGAGGGTGCAGGACTGGTCGTTCCTGCTCACCGACAAGCTGGAGGCACACAGTCCGCTGCTTGACAACCGCGAAAGGCAGAACACTTATTTCCTCACAAAGACGTTCACGCTCAGCAAGAACAAGATAACCAACAAGCAGGGTGGAATGATTGAGGGCCGTAACCTCGACAAACTGTTCAACAGACTCACGGCAGGTTATCGCGATTCCATCGATTTCAACAGTCTGCCTATACCTTTCGCGTGCGTGGCAACCAATATTGTTGACAATTCGGAATACGTCATGCACAGCGGCGTTCTTTCTGAGGCGATGCGCTCGAGCATGGCAGTTCCGGGTGTGTTCTCGCCGGTGAGGAAGGACAGTATGGTGCTCGTGGATGGCGGATTGCGCAATAATTTCCCCGTTGACATAGCGCGGCAGATGGGTGCCGACGTTGTGATAGGAGTGACGGTTCAAGAAGATCTGAAGAGTGCTTATGACTTGAAGAGCACGTCAGACGTGCTTATGCAGATTGTAAACATCAACTGTAAGAACAAGTACGACGAGAATCTGGCAATGACAGACGTGCCCATCTGTGTCAATACGTCGGGCTACTCGTCGGCAAGTTTCACGGCCTCGGCCATCGACACGCTTATGAACCGTGGCGAGGAGGCGGCCATGAGGCAGTGGGACAAGCTCATGGCTCTGAAGCGAATAATAGGCATCGACAGCACGTTTGTGCCGCGGCGGCCGCAGCTTCATCCCGAAGCCATGCTGCCCGACACGCTGTCTGAGGTAAGCCGGAAGGACCGCGCGGGAATGATTATGGCGGGACTGGGTGTGAGGTTCGACACCGAGGAGATTGTGGCTTTGCAGATAAACGGCTCGTTCACGCCTGCCGGCTCGCCGCTGACAACCGGACTCACGCTGCGGTTGGGCAAGCGTATAATGGCTCGTACCGATTTCATTTACGACCCGATAAAGGCAGGACGTATGCGGCTTTCGTACATATTCAGACACAACGATCTGAATCTTTATTATAAGGGAAGCCGCGATTTCAATATGACATACAATCAACATTCGGCCATATTGTCGCCTTTGAACTTCAACATACGCAATTTCAGTCTCGACATAGGCATGCGGTGGGATTATTACGACTACAACACGATGTTGTCGAATGTGGAGAACGAGAACCTCGAAACGATAATCGCGGGAGGAAATTACATCTCTTATTATGCCGGAGTGAGATATAATTCTGAGAACAAATGGTATTTCCCGACGCGTGGCTCGCGCTTCAATGCTTCATATAGTTACAACACCGACAACTTTGTCGGTTACAACGGAAAGCGCGGATTCAGCATCATCAATGCTTCATGGCGTACGGCTTTGCCACTGTCGCAGCGTCTCACGTTGCAGCCGATGGCTTACGGACGCATGCTCTTTGGTAGCGGAATACCGCTTTGTTGTGCCAATGTCATAGGCGGCGACAGGTTCGGCACTTATGTCGAACAGCAGATGCCGTTTGCCGGAGTGGGCTATGCCGAGCATGTGGACAATCAGTTTGTGGCTGTGCAGTTGGCTGCCTACCAGCGTATTGCCACCAACAACTATGTGTCGCTCAAACTCTCTGCTGCCTGCATGTCGCACAAGGCTGCCGATCTTTTGCGCGAACCGCTTATGATAGGCAGCCAGTTGGCATATTTCTACAACAGTATGTTCGGACCGCTTGGAGCGTCTTTGGGATGGTCGAACCGCACAAAAAGCGTTTACTTTTACATAAATCTGGGCTTCGATTTCTGATGATGCATTATGTGGAAGCAGGCTGATGACTATGTGTAGGCAGGCAGATTAATATGCTGAAGCAGGCACTTGAATATGTATGTCGTACATCTTAAATATATTATGAAGTAGTCAAAATAACTAAAAAAAGTATATATACTCGCTTATTTGGAATTTTTTGCCTATTTTTGCACGTTTGAAAGAATGAACGAAATTAAAAATCAGAAACATACAAAATATGAAAAAGAAAATCCAGTTTAGTCTCGTATATCGGGATATGTGGCAGTCTTCAGGAAAGTTCCAGCCGCGTAAAGACCAGTTGGAGCGCATCGCTCCGGTAATCATCGACATGGGATGTTTCGCTCGTGTTGAGACAAACGGTGGTGCTTTCGAACAGGTTAATCTCCTCGCCGGAGAGAATCCTAATGAGGCAGTAAGAGCTTTCTGCAAGCCTTTCAACGAAGTAGGAATCAAGACTCACATGCTCGATCGCGGTCTTAACGCGCTTCGTATGTACACGGTGCCTGATGATGTGCGCCAGCTGATGTATAAGGTAAAGCACGCACAGGGCGTTGACATCACACGTATATTCTGCGGTCTGAACGACGTTAGAAATATTATCCCGAGCATTAAGTGGGCTACAGAGGCTGGCATGACACCACAGGCTACTCTCTGTATCACCAACTCACCGGTACACACAGTTGAATATTACTGTGACATTGCCGACAAGGTGATTGCTGCCGGAGCAAAGGAAGTATGTCTGAAGGATATGGCCGGAATCGGCCAGCCGGCAATGCTCGGTAAGCTGACAAAGGCTATCAAGGACAAATATCCTGATATCATCATAGAATATCACGGCCATTCAGGTCCTGGACTTTCCATGGCTTCTATCCTGGAAGTATGCAAGAACGGTGCCGACATCATCGATACAGCTATGGAACCGCTGTCTTGGGGCAAGGTACATCCGGATATCATCTCTGTACAGAGCATGTTGAAGAACGAAGGTTTCGACGTTCCTGAAATCAACATGAACGCTTACATGAAGGCACGTTCACTCACTCAGGAGTTCATCGATGAGTGGCTCGGCTACTTCATCAACCCGCAGAACAAGGTAATGTCCTCACTTCTGCTCGGCTGCGGTCTGCCCGGAGGTATGATGGGAAGTATGATGGCCGATCTTGGCGGCATACGTTCGACAATCAACAACATACGTAAGAAGAAGGGTGAGAGCGAACTGTCCATGGACGACATGCTCGTTAAGCTGTTCGACGAGGTGGCTTATGTATGGCCGCGCGTTGGTTATCCACCACTCGTAACACCGTTCTCTCAGTATGTAAAGAACATAGCTCTGATGAACCTTCTCACGCTTGAGCAGGGCAAGGGACGCTTCGTGATGATGGACGACGCCATGTGGGGCATGATACTCGGCAAGAGTGGAAAGATTCCTGGAACAATAGATCCGGAGCTTGTTGAGCTTGCAAAGGCACAGGGACGCGAATTCACCGATGCCGATCCGCACACACTCATTCCCAACAACCTTGATGAGTTCAAGAAGGAGATGGATGAGAACGGATGGGATTACGGTCAGGACGATGAGGAACTCTTCGAGCTTGCAATGCATCCGGAGCAGTATCGCAACTACAAGAGTGGTCAGGCAAAGAAGAACTTCCTTGCCGATCTGCAGAAGGCAAAGGACGCCAAGCTCGGCAGCAAGATCACACCGGAGCAGCTCTCTGCGTTCAAGCACGCAAAGGCTGATGCTGTTGTAGCTCCTGTAAGAGGCCAGGTGTTCTGGGAGTTCAACGGAGAAGGCGAGTGCGCACCGTCTGTAGAGCCTTACATCGGTAAGGAATACAAAGAAGGCGATGTGTTCTGCTACATCCAGGCTCCGTGGGGTGAGTTCGTTGAAGTGCCGGCAGACATGGGCGGAAAGCTTGTAGAGATTGGTGCAAAACAGGGCTCTAAGGTTCGTAAAGGTGACGTTGTCGCCTATATTGAGCGTGCTCACGAGTAATCTATGATAAATGGATTGGAAAATAATAATAGACAAGTATTATCCTAAGGATAGCAAACTAAGGGAAATACTTTTAACACATAGTCAATCTGTAACGCGTCGTGCGTTACAGATTGTTTCTTTACATCCCGAGCTGAACCTCGACCGCGACTTTGTAGCCGAGGCCGCCATGCTGCACGATATAGGCATAATACGCTGCGACGCACCGAGCATCTGCTGTTTCGGTGACGAGCCGTACATACGCCACGGAGTGATAGGTGCTGCCATGTTGCGTGCCGAAGGATTTCCGAGACACGCCCGTGTATGTGAGCGTCACACCGGAGCCGGACTGTCGAAAGAAGATATATGCGGGCGCGACCTGCCGCTTCCACATTCCGATTTCCTGCCTGAGACGCTCGAAGAACAGGTTATATGCTATGCCGATAAGTTTTATTCCAAATCACATCTTGACCGCGAGAAGACAATAGCTCAGGCCGAAAAGAGCATCTCCAAGTATGGAGAGGCGGGACTGTCGCGCTTTCGCCGTTGGGTGGAGATGTTCGAATAATGTTAAAGTAACGAAATAACTCGCCTGTTCTTTATTTATTACGTAATTTTGCATTTTGAATGAGGACAAAGTCGATCATAGCCCTTCTGCTTTTCGCCATCATGTTTGTGATGGCTGATACCAAGATACCGTTCTTTCAGAAAAAGAAAGAAAACATTCAGGTAGTAAGCGATTCAGTGATGCAAAGCGATTCGATCATGCGCGATTCGTTGGGCAACGTCGTCGTTGACACTACGAAAATGGACTCGCTCGAACTTGCCATCTATCATCACAACAAGGCCATAGACGACTCAATACGCCTCGATTCACTCAATCGACAGAAGTCCGAGGGCATCAATTCGCCCGTGCAGTACAGCGCGGACGACTCGCTCGTGTATGACGCTACATCCAAGACAGCTTTCCTTTATGGCAACTCCAGCGTGAAGTATGAGAACATGGATCTTGCCAGCGAGAAGATTTACATGAATCTGGATAGCAGTCTTGTGCATGCCACCGGCATACGCGACACTGCCGACACCACCGGTCTGAAGCTAACGGGAACGCCTGTCTTCACCATGGGGGCGGACTCGTATGAGAGCGACACGATGGCTTTCAACTTCAAGACCAAGAAAGGTCTGATAAGCAGCGTATATACAGAGCAGCAGGACGGATTCCTGCGCAGTGAGCTGGCAAAGCGAAACGACAACGGAGAGATATATCTACAGCACGGCCGTTACACCACGTGTGACGCTCCGCATCCCGATTTCTACATCGCCCTCTCGCGTGCCAAGGTGCGTCCCGGCAAGGATGTGATATTCGGCCCTGCCTATCTTGTAGTGGCAGACGTGCCGCTTCCGCTTGCCATACCTTATGGATTCTTCCCCTTTACCAAGAGCTACTCGAGTGGTTTCATTATGCCTACCTACGGCGATGAGAGCGACCGAGGCTTCTATCTGCGCGACGGAGGATACTACTTTGCCATCAGTGACAAGTGGGACCTCAAGCTTTTGGGCGAGATATACACCAAAGGTTCGTGGGGAATATCGGCAGCCAGCAACTACAACAAGCGTTACAAGTATAGCGGCAGTTTCCTTTTCAGCTATCAGGATACGCGTACCGGAGAGAAGGGCATGCCTGATTACGGCCGTCAGGAGAGCTTCAAGATACAGTGGAGCCACCGTCAGGATTCCAAGGCTAACCCTTTCAGCTCGTTGTCGGCAAGCGTCAACTTCGCCACGTCGAGCTATGAGCGCAACAACCTCACCAGTCTTTACAATCCGCAGACGCTCACCCAGTCGACGCGAACATCATCCGTCAGCTGGAGCACGACATTCTCGAGCATCGGCATGACGCTCAGCTCTACCGCCAACCTCTCGCAGAACATGGTCGACTCTACCCTCGCCATCACGCTGCCCGACCTCAACATCTCCATAAGCCGTTTCTATCCGTTCAAGCGCAAGAACGCTGTCGGCAAGGAACGTTGGTATGAGAAGATCTCGATGAGCTACACCGGACAGTTCTCAAACTCCATCAACACGAAGGAAAACATGATAATGAAGTCGAACCTCATAAAAGACTGGCGCAACGGCTTCAACCATTCCATACCTATCAGCGGCAACTTCACGCTGTTCAATTATATTAATGTGTCGCCGTCGTTCAGCTTCACCGACCGTATGTACACCAACAAGGTGATGCGTTCGTGGGACGAGGAGCGCCAGACAGAGGTTGCCGACACGACATACGGATTCTACAATGTGTATAACTGGAACCTCAGTCTGAGCATGTCAACGAAGCTTTACGGATTCTGGGTTCCCAACCGCAAGATATTCGGCGACAAGATTCAGGCCATACGCCACGTCATCACTCCTTCTGTAAGTTTCAGCTATGCGCCAGACTTCGGTGCCTCCCGCTACGGCTATTGGGATACATATCAGAAGACCGACGCCGACGGCAACGTGTCGCTTGTGGAGTATTCGCCTTTCAGCAATGCGCTATACGGAGTGCCGGGAAGGGGAAAGACAGGAAGCGTCACGTTCGATGTTTCCAACAACATCGAGATGAAAATAAAGTCTGACAAAGACTCAACGGGTTTTAAGAAGATAAGCATCATTGATGAGCTCGGCGCCAACATGAGCTATAATATGGCTGCCAAGCAACAGCCGTGGAGCGACCTTTCGATGCGAATAAGGCTGAAATGGTGGAAGAACTACACCTTCAACATGACTGCCGTATTCGCTACATACGCCTATGAGCTCGACGCTAATGGCAAGCCATACATAGGAAATCACACCGAGTGGAGTAAGGGACGCTTCGGACGTTTCCGCGGAACATCACAGAACATCTCGTTCACACTCACGCCTGAAAAGCTGAAGAAATGGTTCGGAAAGGGCGATGACGACGATGACAAAAAGGACGAGGAGAAGGAAGGAATAGACACCGGCATTGAGACAAACGTAGACGACGATATGATAGAAGGCCAGCGTGGAGCCCAGAAGAAGTCGGGAGGCGGCAAGGCAGAGACTGATGCCGACGGATACATGAAGTTCTCCATGCCGTGGTCGCTCACCTTCGGTTACGGTATAACCATGAGTGAGAACACCTCGGGAAAGTTCAACACCAAGAGCATGCGCTATCCTTACAGGTTCACCCAGACACTCAACTTCAGCGGCAACATACGCATAAGCGACGGATGGAACATCAGTTTCTCCAGCGGTTACGACTTCGAGCGCAAGGACATATCCATGACAACGGCGTCGCTCCAGCGCGATCTCCACTGCTTCAACATGAGCTGTTCGGTTGTGCTTGCGCCTTACACAAGCTACAACTTCACGTTCCGTTGCAACGCATCCACGCTTACCGACGCGCTCAAATACGACAAGCGCAGCGGCTACAGCAATGCCGTGCAATGGTATTGAGCCCATACATTATTATATGACATACGGATAAAGCCCCGCCTTCTTAGGTGAGGCTTTTATTGTATGTCGGCTTCTGTCAATGCCGCCCGCCGTTTCTCCGGCCCACAGGAGTTACGGTGCGGAAAGTAAAAAAGCGGCTCTCTGTATCAATGAAAACCAGAAGTCCGGTGCTTTGGCAGACTTTATACGGTTCAGTATGAATCCGGCGGTGGATGGTTCTGCCCGTAAAGTGCCGTCGAGGCCCGCAAAACTTGCAGACACTCTGCCGGTGCAAACCGTTACGGCATGGGTTTGGCATAATGATAAACTCACGTTACCGATATTTATAAATCATAGCCACAAGAGCCGGTGCGCATTTTTTCAGTACTTTCCATGCGCCTGATGTCAGTGATTTTATGGAAAAACCGAAGGACGGACTAACAATTTTTCTTGACTTTATTTTGACAAAATATTTTCGCGAAAGAGATGTAAAGGAATGTTAAATCCGACATTATAAAGGCCATTTCGGTGTTAATCGTCTTTTATTATACCCTATAACATAGTCCGAAATCACTCGTTTTGCTTTCTGATAATGCCCATTTCGCAGTCCGAAAAAGCCCATTTTAGGGTGCGATATGGTGCTTTTCAGCCTCCGAAATGGGCCATTTTGCAAGCCGAAATGGTGCTTTTTGCAAAAAGGGGAAATACCCATTAAAATTAAATTATTGGTATTCAGTATCTTATGAAAAGCGCTCAAAATCCGCGTATTTGCGTCCGAAGGAGAGCCGGTCCGCAAATACGCGCTTATTTTTCGGGGTAGAATAGGAAACTAAGGCGGAAAAAACAAAATGCGGTTACAAATTGAAAGCCGTCTTATTGTTTCATCCAATAAGAAGGAAACAACGCCGGGCAAGGGCTTGAGGCCGCGGTTTTTATCGTAACCTATACCGCTTATTTCCCGCCAGGGCGTTTGTCCGCCTCGTTGCCGCGGTTGTGTCTCGCCACGGTTTCCAGGTCGGCTGTCTCGCCTACAATCCATACAATGTCGTCGGGACGGAATCTGTAAGACGCGCTGACGGTCGAGAGGTTCTCCTTTCCTTCCTCTATTCCCACAACCATACAGTTGTATTTGTCTCTTATTCCGCTTTCGCCGAGAGTCTTGCCGTTGAATTTTCCGTTCTTCTTTATCACAATCTGCTTGAGGTGCATCTCCCTTTGTTCCACGTCAGGGTCACTCTCTGTCACGTTGCTGTTCACCGCAGCGCTGAATGTGGTCAGCTGTTCGTCGCTACCAATCACCTGCAGTCGGTCGCCCGGGAACAGCCTGTCGTCGCCGCCCGGAATGTTTATGCGTCTGTGTCCGCGCAATATGCTGCTCACGTGCACTCCGTAGCGGTTGCTCAGTTCGAGCTCGCGCAGCGACTTGCCTGCCCACAGCGAGTCGGCCGGCACGTCTATGTCGCTTATGTGCACGTCTCTGTCGAGCAGACGTCCCTCATACAGCGGCTTCCTCATGCCGAGCACCTGCGCCTCTATCTCGCGCGATCTGAGGTTCTGCACGAATATCTTTTCCATCCTTATGCTGCGCTTTTTCAGTCGTCTCGACACCACCATGAGCATCACCATCGCCGTGGCTATGCTTATCATCAGCGCGTTGGTGAAGCGCGACAGATAGTTGCATATATAGAATATGAAGGCTATGGCTATGACGGCCCTCACGATGATGGTGAATATCAGCGGGAAGCGGTTCATCCTGTTGCCGTGCCACAGCGCCATGAACTCCTTGCTGTGGTTCTTCTTCATTATCATGGCGCGGAGGAAAGGCGATATGACGAACACCGTGAGAAGGCCGCATATGCCGTTTGCCCACCAGTGCATGCCGGGCATCATCTTCCTGATGAACGGCAGGAAAAACGTGAACATGAGCACTATGCACGCCGTTGACAATATGGAGTATACCAGGGTGTTGAGCGCCATTTGCGTGATGAGCTTCTTCCAGTTGCTCTCCTGTACGGGCGCGTTGTTCATCGACACGTTATTGAGCGACTTTATCCAGCTTTTCGGCAGATGGCGTTCCACGTAGCCGTAGCAGGGCACCGACAGCTTTATCATGTATGGAGTGAGGAATGTCGTTATTACCGATACGGCCACGACAACCGGATAAAGGAAGTGGCCGGTCACTCCGAGCGACTGTCCCAGCGAGGCGATGATGAACGAGAACTCACCTATCTGAGCCATGGAGAAACCGCAGCGCATCGCCGACTTGAGCGACTGTCCGCCGAGCATGAATCCTATTGTGCCGAAGATGGCCTGTCCGACGAGTATCGTGATTACGAGTGCCAATATCGGGATGGCATATTCCACAAGTATCTTCGGATCGACAAGCATGCCCACCGACACGAAGAATATGGCGCCGAAGAGGTCTTTCACCGGCGCGACGAGCTTCTCTATCTTGTCTGCCTCGATGGTCTCAGACATGATTGAACCCATGACAAACGCTCCGAAAGCACTGCTGAATCCCACCTTTGTCGATAGCACCGCCATCAGACAGCACAGTCCGAGCGACACGATGAGCAGCGTCTCGTCGTTGATGAGCTTGCGCACCGACCTGAGAACAAGCGGCACTACGAAGATGCCCACCACGAACCATAGTATCAGGAAGAACACAATCTTCACTATGCTGCCTATCATCTGGCCGCCGTCGGCGCCGTTGCCAACGGCTATGGCCGACAGCATCACCATCATGACTATCGCCAGTACGTCCTCGAGTATGAGCACGCTCATCACCGGTCCGGTGAACTGCTGCTGTCTGAGGCCCATGTCGTTGAAGGCCTTATATATGATCGTGGTGGAGCTCATTGCCAGCATACCGCCGAGGAATATGCAGTCCATGCGGTTCCAGCCGAACGAGTGGCCCACGATGATGCCCAGAGTCATCATGCAGAATATTATGGTGCATGTGGATATGACGGGCGAGATGCCCATCTTCATTATCTTCTTGAACGAGAAGTCGAGTCCGAGCGAGAAAAGCAGGAACATCACTCCGATGTCGGCCCACGTCTGTATGCTCGACCTGTCTATCACCGACATGGTGTAGGGCATGTGCGGACTTACGATGAATCCGGCCACCACATAGCCGAGCACGAGCGGCTGTTTCAGCTTCTTGAACAGTATTGTGACCACGCCTGCCACTATGAGTATGAGTGCGAGGTCTGATATGAAATTTGGTATTTCGGACATAGTTGTTCTCCGGTTTTGCTGTTTTGTGCCGTTTCCGGTCCGTGTTTTGTCTTGGGTCCATGTGTCGTTTCGCGTCGGGTATGTCGTCTGTTGTGTGGTAACGGCCTTTCCGCGGTTTTGCGCCATGGTTTTAAAAGCATCGGCGCATGAACAGCCGTTGTGGTTGTCCATGCGCCGCACTGCCTTGATATTTACGCTTCTGTTTAGTCGTTGAAGTGAGCTGTAAGCTCGCAAATTCTCACAATCACCTGCATGGCCTTCTCCATCACCTGTATGCTCACAAACTCATACGGGCCGTGGAAGTTCACTCCGCCTGCGAAGATGTTGGGGCATGGCAGACCCTTGAACGAGAGCTGTGCGCCGTCTGTGCCGCCACGTATGGGCTCAACCTTCGGTGGTACGCCGCAGTCCTGCATGGCTTTCAGCACGATGTCGATGACGTGCATGTTCGGGTCTATCTTCTCCTTCATGTTGTAGTATTGGTCTTTCAGGTCGGCTGTCACCGTTCCTTCGCCATACTTCTCGTTCATGCGCTTCACGCATTCCTCTATGAAGTCCTTGCGGTCCTCGAAACGCTCGCGGTCGTGGTCGCGTATGATGTAGTGCAGTGTGGCGTTCTCAATGTTGCCCTGCACGCCGAGCAAATGGTAGAATCCCTCATATCCCTCTGTGGTTTCGGGTGTCTCGTCCTCAGGCAGCATCATTGCGAACTCGGCAGCCAGGCGTCCGGCGTTCACCATCTTGTCCTTTGCATATCCCGGGTGTACGCTTATGCCCTTGATGTGTATCTTTGCCGATGCGGCGTTGAAGTTCTCATACTCCAGATTTCCGAGGTCGCCGCCGTCCATGGTGTATGCCCATTCGCATCCGAATTTTTCTACATCGAAGTGGTGTGCGCCCATACCTATTTCCTCGTCGGGGTTGAATCCCACTCTGATGTCGCCGTGTTCTATCTCGTCATGGTCGCGCAGCCAGCACATGGCCTGCACAATCTCGGCGATGCCGGCCTTGTCGTCAGCACCCAGAAGGGTGTGTCCGTCGGTCACGATGATGTCCTCGCCCTTGTGCAGCTTGAGCTCCGGGAATTTCTCCGGCGACGAAATGATGCCCTCAGACAGCACGATGTCGCCTCCGTCATAGTTTCTTATTATGCGCGGGTTGACGTTTGCGCCGCTGCAGTCGGGGCTTGTGTCGTAGTGAGAGATGAATCCTATTGTAGGTATGTTCTTCTTAGAGTTGGCTTTCAGTGTGGCGTAGATGTAGCCTTTGTCGTCCATCTCCACGTCGCTGAAGCCCTCGTCTTCGAGTTCTTTTTTCAGATATTCAGCAAATACAAGCTGTTTTGACGTACTTGGCACGCTTTCGGATTCTTCGCTCGACTGCGTGTCGAATTTGGTGTAGTTTAAAAATCGTTCAGTAATGTCCATCTTGAGTTATTATCTAAAATATGTTTTCTTGTTGTCCGTTGTCGTTCCGCATAAGAACGGGGTGCTCGTGTGCGAGGTCCGCACGTATGCGTATTGTATTTGCAAACTTACTAATAATCATCGTAAAAAACGAATAAAATGACAAAAATTGAAGCCCGGCGGCGTCTCTTTGTCAGGTGGGCGCATGTCAGTCGATGCGCTTCGTGCTGGCAGGGTGGGGCTTATACGGGTGGCGACGGCTGTGCGCGATGGCGCGACGAGCGCAGTTGTGCAGGCAATCATTAATGAAAACCCGACTCTGATTTAATATTTTCAAGCCGCTTCTTCCGGCTCGTGGAAAAATAATTTATACCGTTTTTTTATTTATAAGTATGCCTTTCTGCCGGATAATGTGTGGTGTGTTGATGTGTTGTCCGTACGGTTATGACTTCTGGTTGTGTCTGTTTCACGTTGCGACGGGCACGTTTTCATCATCCTATACGAGAGCAGTTAGGGTGTGAAAAAGCCCATCCGGTGATGTCGGATGGGCTCTTTCGCTCCGTCGTTTTTTCATAACGATGTGGCGGATTTATTTATATCGCTGAATGTCAATGTCGTGCTGAAGATGCCGGAGAATCTCGTCTTTCGCGCTGGAATATCTTTTATGGAAGACATTATGGATTCTTCCATATTTTCATACATTGTTTTTAATATTCCGAGAGCTCCGTTTTCACATGTTTTAGTTTTTGTGTGCATGTATATGTGCAGGACTAATAATCAGTCGTTTATGTTCAATAAGTGTTCATCTTTTAAGACATAAATCAGATGTTGTCACAGACAGCGTAATGTCATTTGATGTCTCTTTTGTTGGTATATCGTTAAGATAATATACTTATGATTTGGTGTCGGATAAGAAAATGATGGTTATATGTATTGCAATATGGTCTATCTTATGTTAATTTTGTAGTTTTTTGAATATATTGTCTAAATCATTTTTATTATCAATTAAAATTATGTAACCGTTATTTGATGGTTTTTTCTTTATGACACCTAATTCAACTAACTGCTCTACAATCTTACCAACTCTATTATAACCGATTGAAAATCTACGTTGTATGGCTGACAGCTTCACATCATTAATCATCATAATGAATTCAGCACATTCCCTTATCAGTTTATCATATGATTTTTTTGAATTTTGTTGCATTGGAAAGTACTGCATTAAATCAGTCAGAGTCACTTCCAAATCAGGATAATTTTTTTCAACATCTTGTTTAGAAATGATGTATGTATGATTTTTTAGAGAGTCATCATTATTAATAGAATTAATTTCATTTTCGACGTTTGATATTTCTATTTGCAGCTGATCTATTTTGTCCTTATTTTTGTATTGAATATTTTTATTCTTTTGTTTTCGATGATATCTTAATATAAAAATGAATGATACCAATAATAATGTTTCCAATACAGTAAATTCTGTCCAAGACGATTGTTCGTTATCTAATGTCATGCCAATTTGAGCAATGAGAAACATAATAAGAATAAATCCTATTATGACAAGACATCCCATAGAACATCCTCTCTTTGTTTTTCTTTCTGCAAGTTCTCTATTGATCAGATTTTTTAGCGTATATTTCTTTTCATTTAATTCAATTCTTTTTGCTTTTAAAATATTTTTTTTATCTGAAACTTTATTGTTGTAATCCTGTTCATTATTCTGCATTATATAAAAAGAACTGTTCAGATAATCATGACGTATGCTGATATTATCCAATAAAGTATTGCATTTATTTATTAAATCCCTACAATATTCTTTATCTCTTATTTCTTCTAAGTTAGTTTGGCATTCTTTAATATTTGCAAGTAGCTTATCTAATATTATCGAACATAAGAATGTTTGTAAATTAATATCTGTGACGGATATAATCTTTTCAAAGGCTTCGCTCATTTTGAATGCCAGGTTCTTGTAATATTTTTGAGTTTCTCGTTGTTGAATTTCTTTGAGTTGATTTTCCAGTATGCGTCTTGATACAGAATTGGCAATGTCAAGTTGTTTTTGTATTGCATTGATCTTTTCACATTGAGCATATTGGGCAATCAACATTTGTTTGTTGATAGCTGATATCTTTGTAATAGAGTAGGCTTGGTAAATATTTAATATTCTGTCAATATCCATATATTTTGTTTTTCGTCTTGATAGCTTTTGGGTTTATATAGTGTTGTCAATATTTAACAGACAGAATGGTAACATGATTTATGTATTATATACATTCTGTTTTATGTTACACCTTTGTCTGTGAGGTAATATTGAATTATTCAATAATTGGAAAACTTTTCTGATTCAAAAAGATATTTCAAAGTTGATGGTTTTACTTAAAGTATAAGTAGTTTGGATTATGCATTTCTATCAACTTAATCGAATTCGGTTAAGTTGATAGAAATATTATATAATCAATATTATACGCCAAAGTGCTCCAACGCCTTTGCCACTCCGTCGTCATCAATGTCGGCTGTCACGTAGTCGGCAGCATCTTTCACATTATCGAGCGCATTGCCCATGGCTACACCTGTGCCGGCGCGCTTCAGAATAGGTATGTCGTTGCCGCCGTCGCCGAATGCCATTGTCTCCTCGATGGCTATGCCCGCAGCCTTTGCCACAGCTTCCAGTCCGCGGCCCTTGTCTGCCTGGTTGGACGTTATGTCGCAGAATGCCGGATACCAGCGTGTGGCTGTGCATGCCTTGAGTGTGGGTACGAGCTCCTGTTCCTGCTCAAGCGTGATGAACGGTGTCATCTGCAGCACGGGTCTTTTCACGAGTTCGTCGAGCGGCATAGACATTACTCCACGCTCAACGTTCAGTATGTCGTAGAGCACATGGTCGGTCTCGGCGGTGCGGTTGAGCATTGACGTGCCCTCGTTGCACATCACCAGGCATCCCGCCTTTTCCTTCTGCACATAGTCGAGCAGTGTGGTCACGTCGTCGTTGTCGAGCGGTGTGAGTCTCACTGCCTCGTTGCCGATGGTGCAGCATGCGCCGTTTGTGGTGATATATCCGTCTATCAGATGGCTTATCGCTCCGAGATTGTTGATAAGCGGCATGGGTCTTCCTGTAGAAATGAAAATCTTTATACCTTTCTCCTTGGCACGTGTGAGAGCCTTCACCGTAGATTGTGGTATGGCGTGTGTGTTGAAGCTCACGAGCGTGCCGTCTATGTCGAAAAACAAGGCTTTTATCATGACTTTATGTGTTGTTGAGTTTCTGTAAGCGGATGCAAAATTACTCATTTTCCGTCTCTTCACCGCCGACGGCGCGTTATTTTTTGTTAGCGTGGCATGGACGTGCTTTCAGCTATTTTGCGTAACTTTGCGTCTGTTTTCAAAATCAACTCATATCATGAACGAGGAAGCACAGCTGGCATGGCAGATTGTCGAGACCACCGACACAAGTCTTTTTCTCACCGGTAGGGCGGGGACGGGAAAGACTACCTTTTTGCGCAATCTGAAGGAGCGCACGTCTAAGTGTGCTGTCGTGGTTGCGCCCACCGGCATAGCCGCTCTCAATGCCGGCGGTGTGACGATGCACTCGTTCTTCCAACTGCCTTTTGCCCCTTACGTGCCCGGAACTAAGTTCGGTTCGCAGGGCTCACAGGTGCGTATGAGCCGTGAGAAGAAGAGAGTGATATGCTCCATCGACCTGCTCGTGATAGACGAGATAAGCATGGTGCGTGCCGATGTGCTCGATTCGGTTGATTACGTGTTGCGGTTCTGCCGTCACAGCAACAAACCGTTCGGTGGCGTGCAGCTGCTCATGATAGGCGACCTCGGTCAGTTGGCGCCTGTCGTGAAGGACGAAGAGTGGCAGATTCTGCGTCAGTATTATCCCACGCCATACTTTTTCAGCAGCAGCGCTTTGGCACGTATGAGTTATGCTGTGGTTGAGTTGAATAAGGTATATAGACAGGCCGACCCGAAGTTTGTGGATCTGCTCAACCGTGTGCGCGACAATATGGCCGACCAGAGCGTGCTCGACGTGCTGAACAGCCGTTATATACCCGACTTCGATGCCGACCGTGTGAAGGGCTGCATACGTCTCACCACTCACAACGCCCAGGCCCAGCGGGTCAACACCGCGAAGCTCGACGCGCTGCCGGGAAAGGCTTACACTTATGTGGCGGAGATAGAAGGTCATTTCCCCGACTATATGTATCCTGCCGACGAACGGCTTACGCTGAAGAAGGATGCGCAGGTGATGTTCGTGAAAAACGACTCGTCGCCGGAGAAACGATATTATAACGGTATGATAGGTACGGTGTGCTCGATAGGTAGCCGCGGTTTTACGGTCAGACCGAAGGACGGTGGCGACGAGATTGATGTGGAGCCGGAGACATGGGAAAACACGCGGTATGAGCTGAACGAGGAGTCGAAGGAGATAACCGAGGTGGTGGATGGCGAGTTCCGTCAGTTCCCAGTTAAGACGGCGTGGGCAATCACCATACACAAAAGTCAAGGTCTGACGTTTGACCATGCGGTGATAGACGCGTCGATGTCGTTCGCCCACGGACAGACATACGTGGCGCTCAGCCGGTGCCGTACGCTCGAAGGACTGGTTCTAAGCGCACCGCTCACACGTTCGGCAATAATACGGGACGAGGCTGTGGACGGATATGTCAGCGACGCGCGCCGACACATACCCGACAGCAACGCGCTGCACGAGATGCAACGCAGATACTATGTGGCGCTGCTCACCGATCTGTTCGATTTCTCAAACATCATAGAACCGTTCTACTCAATGATGCGTATAATGACCGAACACCTGTCTCGCCGCTATTCGCGCACAGCCACAGAGTTCAAGGCCCGCAGTGCTCGGCTCGTGTCGGATGTGTCGGTCGTGGCCGACAAGTTCCATCAGCAGTATGGCCGTATGGTGATGACCTCCGACGATTATGCCACAGACGAGGCGTTGGCAGACAGGATAAACAAGGGCGCATCGTATTTTCTGAAGCAGCTGTCAGATGTCGATATCTTTGTGAAGAAACTCGATATATCCACAGACAACAAGGAGCTGGCACGGCGTGTGGATGAATGCCTGTCGAACATCAAAACGTCGTTGGCGGAGAAATGTCATCTGTTGGGCTTCGTGATAGACAATGGGTTCGACGCCAACAAGTACATGCGTGAGAAGACAAAGATTCTGGTGGATGGCGTTGACGGCGACGAGCGCAAGGGCAGCGCGACTCAGTCACGAAAGGGCAGACGCCGCAAGACACAGACCATGGCAAAGGACAGTGATACGAAAACTTCAGACAGCTCATCCTCTACATCTGCGACAAGCACACCGCCCCGCCGTAAGGGCAACGAGAAAGTGCTCGAAAAGCTCATGACATGGCGCAGGGAAAAGGCCCTGCAAGCTAAGATTCCGGCTTACTGCATAATGAAGACGGAGTCGCTCGAGGCCATCGCCGACACCATGCCTAAGTCGTCCGACGAACTGATGAGGCTGCCATCGATAGGTCAGAAACGGGTGGAGAAATACGGAAAGGAGATAATGGAGATTGTGGATTCGCTGCGGAAGAGAGATGACAGCGTGAAAGGAAACAATGATGAATAGGGGAGTTGGGATATAAATTCAATTATGTTTTATTGCTTATTTGATATCTGTATCATAATTTGTTAATAATCTGATTTGTAGATAATAATTCCTTTTATAATAATATATGAATTGCAGTGAAATTTATTTATACGTTCTCTGTCCTCCCATCCGTCACAACTTTTTTTAAGTGAAAATGTTCCGTTTCCATTAATAGCATGTTCTATTGCTTCTCGTAATTCGTAATCATAAAATATTATTACACTTTTCGTACAGCTTCCATTAGGACATGGCAGTACGATTCTAAGTTCATCATCAGGAAAAATATTTTCTATCTTCTCGTATGAGCTGCTAAACTCAGATCTTGGTGCTGCACTTATATGTAGTTCAATTTTTCTGATGTTATTAAATAAATCTTTTAATATCATATCAATTTATGCTTTAATAACAATATCCACATTTATGTCTGCCCATTGATATAGCTTTATTCTTCTGTATCTTTTTAATTTCCATGCTACAATTATTGAGCCCATTACAATGTCTTGTTTTATGATAAGCAGTAGAATATGGACCTGTACATATATAAACTTTATCTGGATCTGAATTGCATGAACAAAAAAATATAGTTATACATGAGATAATTAATAATGTCATTTTCATATTAGTACAATTTGATTATGAGAAGAAATCTTCTTCTGATATATCTTCTGATTGTAGATTTCCGTTAATAACTTTATGAAGTGTAACTGTATATGTAGGGTAGTTAAATGAATGAGCTGTCTTTTTGGGAACAAAAGAAAATGAGTCAGACCATTCTGTTTTTGAAAAAGATACGTCTGCCATAAATCCTCCTTTAGGAGAGTTGCCATTATTAACTTTGTCTTTATTCCAGCTATGACCATACATGACTTTTATTATACATTCTACACTTGGAATATGTTTCATTTTATATGTTGTACCAGATTTTATAAATACGTTTCGAATAATATTATTACCTCTGCTACATAGTAAAACAACAGCATCTCGACCGGACTCGTTTATAAGCTCCAGTTCGCTTAATGATTGCTTGTTAAATTTTCCCTTGCCGTAATATCTTTCATAAGGGCAATCACCTGTTTGGAATATTGTTTCTTCGTATGATGGTATTTCGTTTGTTTGTTCTATTTGTTCAGATAATTTTGCTTGATTTTCTTGCCAAGAGTCTTCTGTATCATTTATTGTGTTATCTTGTGCCATTGCTTGGTCTACATTACTTTCATCATATGTGGTTGCAGTGGAAGCAGTGGATGTATTGTCTGTGTTTAAAGTCTCTCCGGTGTGATTTTTATTATTTAATCCAAACAATAACGACAATCCAATCAACCATGCAATTATACAACAGATTGGAATTATAATACGTTTTTTAATGTTTGTTTTTTTATTAATATGAGCATTAGGCTTGCCCATTAGAATAATTTTGTTACATATAGAATCCAATTCAAGACATTGTGTATTTAGGTTCGGATATGTTATACGTATTAATTGTAAACATTTTTTTATTACCTCTGCAGCCATATCCTTTGACGGAGTATTATTTAAATTTTGGTATATGTAAGTGTAATTTTCGCTTCTTAACAGTGAGATTATTTTAATATTTAAATTTTCATCATTACATATATCATTTAGAAACGATTGTATAAAAACAAGCCATAAGGATCTTTTAGTTTCTAAATCTTTTTTATAAACCCATTTGTCATATTTTGTGCGTATTTCTGGATTGGACAAAATTTCGTAGGCTTTTCTTACATTCATAAAATCGATAGGGTTACCTCCTCTATCAGGATGAACCTCTATTACTCTTTTTCTGTATGCTTCTAATATCTCTTCCTGTGTGGCATCTTTATTAATATTCAATATATCATAGAATGTACG
>ERZ779877.1233-NODE-1233-length-23026-cov-27.456402_pt1 | contig 23026 bp, 25 predicted proteins | sample MGYA00511556_ERZ779877 | MGnify/ENA primary metagenome ERZ779877 (study PRJEB29588, sample SAMEA2159338) | human gut metagenome | biome: human gut; feature: human-associated habitat; material: faeces | place: Denmark | collected 2008/2010 ...
CATAAAAAAGTACCCCTTTCCTAATGTCTAGGATTTGGGGTACCTCTCATTTGCGCGCTATTTTTATTTTTAGTGAGATTTTTTTGACAAAGATTAGACTTTTATTATATTTTATAAATATATTGGTTAAGGAAAAACCAATAATTTTTCTTTTTGTTTCGTATTTAAGGTATGAGGGTAGAGCGACTAGAGAACTATATAGTCCAGTTTAAGAAAGGGAATTTCGACTTGTTCGATGATTTTTATGAGCAAGTTAAAAGACCTTGTTTTTATAACATCTATTCTCTTGTCAAGAATCATGATCTAAGTGAGGATTTACTCCAAGAAACTTTTGTTCGATTCCTTAAAAGTATTAACTCAATCGATGAAAACGAAAATGTTCTTGGATATTTAATTCTAATCAGTCGAAACATTACTTTAGATTACATTAAAAAACACGGAAGAGTTCGAGAATTATATGAACATGAAGAAGTGGCATCTAAAGATGATAACGATATCGATAAAACGATTTTGTTAGACAAAGTTAGAGAGATTCTCAAAAAAGATCAACTTGAAATCTTTACGTTACATGTACTATCGGATTTAACTTTTGAAGAAATTGCAAAAATTTTAAAAAGACCGTTAGGAACTGTGTTGTGGAGCTATAACAGCGCCATTAAAAAGTTAAGAAAAGAGATAAAGTTATGATAAAAATTGACGACAGAAACATTATAGAAAAGTTTAACAAAACTAAAGAATACGAAATAAAGACTTCTTCTAAAGAAATTCTTAATCTTTTTAAAGCGGAAGAAAGTAAAGTCATAGAAGAAGCTACCAAAAAAACTACCAAGAGTAAAAACAAAAAAGTTCTATTTGGAGGAATTGGCGTTTCTCTTTTAGCAGTTGCTACTTGCTCGATTATTTTATTTGTTGTTTTAAATCCGGCTGATCAAGAAAACGTAGTTAATCCACCAATTCTTAAACCAATAACTTCAACAAATGTTTTAAGTAATGAACTTTTAACTTTATCAAGTTTTAAAACTTATGGAGAATCTACTAGCTCTAATCAAAATCTAAGATTTTTAAAGAAAAGAGCTTCTATATTAAAAGAGAGTGATTTTAAAAAAATAGTTAATGATTTTGATTCTATTCAATCAGGCGCAATGGATATTTTAAATAGAGAAAATGGCATAATGGTTGAAAGCGCAAAAGAAGTTGACTTTCTATATGAAAGCAAAACTTATAAATATTGTGATAATTACTATTCAATTAATGATGATTTTAAAGTTCCTTTTATGAGTTTTTATTATAACGAAATAGATGAAACTAGTATTAAAGAGGAATTTAATAGTGAGCATGAATATTTAATAATGCTTAATAATGAATATTATGATTGTTATATTGCAAAAGAAAGTGAAATTGAAGAAGACGAAAGAGAAGAAGAAATCAAAATTTTATGCATTAATGAAGTTAAAAATGAATATATCTTAATCGAAAAAGAAAATGAATATGAAGGAAAAGAGGTCGAAAACTCTTATTCAATTTCTTATTTTTCATCTTTAAATAATCTAATAGAGGAAGAGTTTGATTACACTTTAACTTATGATTTAGAAAGTGAAGGCGATAAAGAAGAATTAGAAATAAGTGTTGAAACTCCATTTACTCAAAGTGAATTTCAAAATATTTCTTTAGTATCAAAATCACCTTTAACTTATAGTTTTTTAGTTGAATATGAAAACGAAAAAGAAGATATCGAAGTTGAAAATCTTCGTGTTAATTTAACCTATGAAAATGAACAAAGAATTTATACAAACGATCAATATAATCTTTCGATAATAAAAAAATAAAAAAATCCCAATAATTTAAAAACCTCGTTCGTATTTACAGTAAATACTTAGGGAGGAAACAAAATTATGAGAAAAAATTTATTTACTATTAGTTTATTGTCAATCGTTACTTTAGGTGTAGGAGTTCTTACAAGTTGTTCAAACGATACACCTTCTACAAATTTAGGAGGAGTAGAAATTCCTTTATCTTCCAAAAAAGAAAATACTTTTCAAGCAACAACAAGTGTTAGCTTATTAAATTCAATAACAGAAAGTAGTGCTTTAAGTAGAGCTAATCAACTTAAATTAGGTAAAGATTTTAAAAATCAAGAAACTTCTACTAGTACTGATTTTAAAGAAATTTTGCCACAACTTGAGCTTATGATGAATAATGGTTTTGACATTAAATCTGAGATCGAAAGTGTTGAAACTACAATTGGTGACACTACTTATAGCGTCAAAGAAACAATTTCATATAAAGACTTTAATAATCAAGAAGTTACATATTCTTTAGTTTATAACGTTAAAGAGTATGAAGAAAAAGATGATGATGAAATTGAAAAATACACTTTAATGGATGGGTATGTTCTACTTGAAGAAAATGAATATTCTTTTAGAAGTTTAATGAAAAGCGAAGAAGAACATGATGAAAATGAAGTTGAACGCAATTTTAAAATTAATCTTGAAAACAATTCATACATCTTTGTTGAATCATCATTAGAAAATGAAGAGGATGAAACAGAAGAAGAATACGAATATACCTATGTAGAAAATGGCCGTAAGAAAATGGAATATTCAATTGAAATAGAAAAAGAAGGTTTTAAAGATTCAATTGAAATTGAAGAAAACGATAGAGAATATGAAGTTAAAAGAATAAGCAAAGATGGTAAAACTTATTTCCTAATTCAAATTAAAGAAGGTAAAAATTATAAAGACTATTTAAGTTATGAAAAAGTTTTAAATGATGATGGAAGTGTATCTTATATCGAGACTACATTTAGAAAATAATTAAGGATTTGCAGACTTTTTCAAAAAATGCAACAAAAAACTCGTAAGTTTAATCTTACGAGTTTTTAAGATTTAATCTTCCTTTTTATTACTTTTTGCTTAAAGCGATAAGTGTAATTATTAAATTATATAAACCATATAAAGCAAGAACTACACCAAAAGCAACCCAGCAATAAGAAGTCATTTCTGGAATTGCAACAAACAAAATGCCAAGAACAAGTAAAATTAAACCGATTATTAATTCAGTAATACCTGCATTATTTTTATGGAGCACGAATTTAACGACTGAGTCTAAAACAAGTAAACTTCCTAAAACAATTAATGCAACAAAAATAATGTTGGTTAATAAATTTACTAATGGCACATAATCACACATTGTGGCAATACCAACGCCTAATAAAATACCTCCAGCGACGCCAAAAGGCATAATGAATGATTTTGTGTCATAAACACTTCTAAATAAGAAGAATACGCCATAAACAACTAGTGCAAGACCGACAAGATATTTGATGATGTCTTGGCTAATTACTGAACAAGCAATTAAAATACCAACAACGATGAGTAAAACATTTTGAATAATTTTAAGTGCTCTTGCTTTTGAGATTTTTGAATTTGCCATACTATCTCTTCCTTTCATTAAAATTATAGATTCATCTTTATTTATACTCAACCAAATTAAGTAAGCAAAAACATATATAAATACGAGAATTATCATTATAATTTAAGTATGTATAAAAATTCTGTAGTAGAGGCAATTGGAGAAACTCCATTAATTAATTTAAAAAATATTACTAAGAAGTATGACCTTACTTTTAATCTTTTTGCTAAGTTAGAAAGAAATAATCCTAGCGGAAGCGTAAAAGATCGAGCAGCCTATTTTATTATTAAAGGCGCTATTGAATCTAAAAAGATAAATAAAGATAGTGTAATTATTGAAGCTACAAGTGGAAACATGGGTATATCTTTAGCAATGATTGCTGCTTCTTTTAATTTAAGATGCATAATTTGTATGCCAGAAAATGCTTCAAAAGAAAGAGTCTTAATGATGAAAGCTTATGGAGCAGAAGTCATTTTAACAAGTAAAAAAGAAGGAATGGCAGGGAGCGTTAAATTAGCTGAAGAGTTAGGAAGAAAGTATCAAAATTCCTTTTTAGCTCATCAATTTGAAAACGAAAGCAATGTAAAAGCTCATTATGAAACTACTTCTTGGGAAATTTTAAAAGATTTAGATGGAAAGCTTGATGTATTTATGGCAGGAGTTGGGACTAGTGGAACTTTAATAGGGAATGCAAAACGCTTTAAAGAAACTAATCCCAAAATAGAAATTATTGGAATAGAACCTAAAGCTTCGCCACTTTTAAATAAAGGAGTTAGCGGGCCTCATTTAATTCAAGGTCTTGGACCAAACTTCTTGCCAAAAATTTATCAAAAAGACTTAGTTGATAAAATTTTTGATATAGATAATGAAGAAGCTTATGAAGGAAGTAGAGTCCTTGCAAAATGTGAAGGATTATTATGTGGTATCTCTTCAGGCGCTGCTTTAATGGGAGCTTTAAAGCTTGATAAAGTGAAGTATAAAGATAAAAATGTTGTTATAATTTTACCAGACAATGGAGAAAGATATTTAAGTGTAGAAAACCTTTATGAATGAAAGAAGTATTGATGGTTTATATGAATCAATGATCAAGATAGAAAAGAAAAATGACTGGTTAAAACTTGATCGAGATGAATTAATTAAATTTTATAAAAACATTAGAACTGCAATGTTTTTAGATTTTTATACGGAAAAAATCAGTAAAAATGAAATTGATAAATATATAGATAAAAGTGTTTTAAATCTTAAACTAGCTTTTAAAGAAAACTATGATAAATATAAAGAACAACTTAAATCTTTTTATGAAAAATTACCTAGTTTAAGAGAGGCGCTTCTCCTTGATATTAAAGCAATTTATGATGGTGATCCAGCTTGTGATAGCTATATTGAAGTTGTAACTGCTTATCCTGGATTTATTGCAATAAGTGCTTATAGAATTGCTCATGAATTCTATCTTTTAGGTTTAAAATTCCCAGCTAGAGTTTTAACAGAATATGCTCATACTCGAACTGGCATTGATATAAATCCAGGTGCTAAAATTGGAAAATCATTTTTTATTGATCATGGAACTGGAATTGTAATTGGTGAAACAACCGAAATTGGAGATAATGTAAAAATCTATCAAGGTGTTACTTTAGGCGCACTTTCTTTAAAAGAAGGTCATAATTTAAATGGAGTAAAAAGACATCCAACAATAAAAGATAATGTAACTATTTATAGTGGAGCTTCTATTTTAGGAGGTAATACCATAATTGGTGAAAACTCAATTATTGGAAGTAATGTTTTTATTGTTAAATCAGTAGCAGCAAATACCACTTGTAAAAATAAATATACTGAAGAGTGCAATAAATAGAATTTGTAGTGTAAGAAGAAGGTCTGTTGATATTCGAGGTTAGTATTCACTAACCAAAACAGAGCGAAAAAAAATAGGACCGCGAATGTCCTACAAATATATCTAAACAAGCAGTGCTTGTAATTCTAGAAGTGGTGCCTTCTGTCGGACTCGGACCAACCACCTACTGATTACAAGTCAGTCGCTCTACCAGATGAGCTAAGAAGGCATTTATTTTTGGTGGGCGTTATTAGGATCGAACTAATGACCTTTTCCGTGTGAAGGAAACGCTCTCCCGCTGAGCTAAACACCCAACTAAATAACGCTCAATATTTACTTTTTGGTGGGCCTTAATAGACTTGAACTATCGACCTCACCCTTATCAGGGGTGCGCTCTAACCAACTGAGCTAAAGGCCCAAAAATCGCGCTTCTTTAGACGCTCAATTACTATACACTAAAAGGGGTAATTAAATCAAGAGAAAAATTTTAAAATAATTCTGATGATTTTTTCCTTTGTAAAGCTTTAAATTATTATTATTCTCTTTTTCTAAACTAACTTAATAAATTAGAACCCAAGAAACTTCCTCTTGATATTTAAAAACTTCGCTCCTATCATTATTAATCGGTTATTTGGTAGAAGTTATGTTAAGTATTTATATTATTGGTCTTTTAACTATTGTTTTAATGACTTTATCATTCTTTTTGTTTCCTAAAATTAAAATTGGAAAAAATTTTTCAATTGATACTTATTGGGTGGTTACTTTAATTGGAGCTTTATTAATCTTATTAATAAATTATTCAATTGCAGGAGATATTTTATCTTTATTTATTGAGAATAACTCAACTAATCCATTTAAAATAATTGTTTTATTTTTATCTTTAACCTTTATATCAAAATTTTTAGATAATGTTGGTTTATTTAATTATTTGGCGACAAGAGCGAGTCGAATTGGCAAAGGAAACCAATTAATAATCTTTACCGCATTTTATTTTTTAATTTCACTTTTAACAATATTAACCAATAACGATATCATAATTATTGTTACACCAATCATGATATATTTTGCTAAAGCAGCAAAAGTAAAACCGCTTCCATATCTTATAATGGTTTGTTTTGTTTTAAATACTTTATCAACAACTTTTTTAACAACTAATGTCTCTAATTTATATTTAGCTTCTTTTTTTGGAATAACTTATTTTGATTATTTTTTAAAACTGACACCAGTCTCTTTAATTCTAATGGTTGTTTTATATCTTTTATTAATAATTATTTTTATAAAGATTTAAAAGTTAAAATCGAAGTAGAAGTAGAAAAAGAAGCTATTAAAAACAAGTTCTTACTTGTTATTGGCTTATTTTCGTTAAGCGCAACAACAATACTTTTAATAGTTTCTAATCTTATTAATATAGAGATGTATTTAATTACTTTACTTTTTGCTTTATTTGATTTAATAATTGCGATTTCTTACTGCTTTATTAAAAAAGAAGATAAAGGATATTTTATTAAACCTATTAAAACTTTACCTTATGAATTTATTCCTTTTCTTGTTTCAATGTTTGTAATTATCTCTAGTTTAAATCAGACTCCATTATTAAAAGATATTGGTACACTAATTAATTCGATTGAATCGACTGAGCTTGAAACTTTAACTTATGGTTTAACAAGTGCTTTAAGTGCAAATTTAGTAAATAATGTTCCGATGGCTTTACTTTATGGAAACATTTTAAATAGCGGAAGCTTAACTAGTTTAGATAATGTTTACGCAGTTATTCTAGCAAGTAATCTTTGTGCTTTAATTACTCCTTGCGGCGCATTATCTTCTTTGATGTTTATGAGAATTTGTAAAGAAAATAGAGTGGAGATTACTTATTTAGATTATCTTAAATTTGCACCACTTGGAGTGATTCTTTTATTTATTGGTATTGGTTTAATTATTGTTTTATAAAAGAAAAAAGTTTATTTTTGCAAGGTTTTTTCTGTGTTTTGATTAGTTTCTTCTATTTCTTTTTCTTCGTTTTTAGCATTTTTTCTAATAGGTAAATAAATACAAATTACATAACCTGTACCTAAAATTAAACAAGCGACAAACCAAGCAAAAGGATCGGCCATACAGGTTAAAATATAACTACCTGGATTTGCATATAAATCAATTGAAGTAGAGATTACGTTTACAAAAATATAAGGTCCAAATAAACAAAGTAAGGTTCGAGCAAGAAGTTCTCCTATTCCAGCAAGAAAAGGAATAATAGGTTTTTCAACGCCTTGAATCGAGCATCTTAAAATAAATAAGATACCTAATAATGGGAAGAAAGGAACTGTAAATAGAATATTAAGGCGACCTAAATAAGATGTTTTTTCGCTAATACTTTCAGCAGCATAGAATATTTTTAAATAAGCATCATCAATTAGAAGAAGTAAAGCGATACTAAGTAAGAAAACATACATTATAAGCATCATGATAATAGCGGTAGAGATACCTTTTTTAACTCTTTTATATAACTTTGCACCAAAATTTTGTCCACAATATGAAAGCATAGCGGTTCCTAAGGCATTTAATGGCGTCATTAAGAATGTTTGAACTTTATTTGCAGCTCCATAAGCAAGTTGAGCAGGTCCATTATCAATAACTTCTCCAGCAAGAGTTGTATCAAATTTAATAATAGTAGATTGTAAAGTAATTAATCCGATTGCAAGAATTGAAAATTGAAGAGCTAAAGGAAGACCTAGTTTAAGGTGTTTCCAATATAATTTCCATTCAATATGGAGATCTTCTTTCTTAAATCTTAAAAAAGGATATTTAATAAATGTATAAATATAACATAAAAGAGCTGATATGCCTTGAGCCATAATGGTCGCAATTGCAGCTCCAGCTACGCCCATATGAAAGACAACAATGAATAATAAATCTAAGAAGATGTTTAAAATGGTGGATGCAATTAAAAATAAAAGTGGAGTAATAGAATCTCCAATTGAACGAAGTAATGAGCAAATTTGGTTATATGCAACCTGGCAAATTGTGCCTAAAAAGATAATGAAAATGTAAGTTTTAGCTGCTTCATAAGTTGCTCCACCTGTATTAGCATTAAGTCCAACAAGGGAAAGCAAAGGATCAATTAAAGAAATTGAGATAACTGTTAGAAAAATTGAGATGAAAAAAGAAAGAACAAGTTGAGCAAAAAAAGACTTTCGAACTCCTTCTAAATCATGTTCACCTTGACTTTCTGATGAGATAACACTAAATCCAGCAGCACAACCATAAGCAAACTGTAAAACAATATAAGTTAAAGAACCAACATCATTTACTCCATTTACTTCATTAGCCGATAAATTTTGACCAACAATTATAGCGTCTGTTAGAGTATAAATTTGTTGAAATATATAGGATAAGAAGATAGGCACCATAAAAAGTAATATAACTTTATATATTTTTCCTTGGGTCATATCAATTGGTGCAAAAAGTTTTTTAAGCATAAAAGTTCCCTCAAAAATTCCGCTAAATATTTAATCACAACCGCATTTAATTGTGAATTATTTTTTATATAAAAAATAAAAGTTAATTTTTAAAACTTTTTATACGATAAATAAAAAGCATCTAGCTGTTTTAAAAATTAACTTTTATCGGAAAAATACGTTAGTTTTGCAGGCTTTTTACTAAAAAAATAAAAAAGTCCTTTTACGAAGAAGCAAAAGGACAATAATCATTTTCATAAAAGAAATTCATTTGAATTTCTCCAACGAATAAGATTGCGTTTGGTGAACTAACCGCAGCCATTAAGAATTTATCTTAACCTGTGTCGTCTAAAACAATTAATTCACTTGATTATTACTATAATAGATATTTAAAAGAGTGCAAGTATGATGCTTAAAGTTTTACAAAGAATTTACAATTGAAAATTATGTAAAAAACTTATTTTAATTTCGAGTGTAAGAGGAAGAGCAAAATGTCGATTATTTTGCTAAAAATAGGTTGACATAATGTCAGCAAGCGTAATTTAATCTTATTTAGAAAGAGAAAATATTATGACTAAATTTCAATTACAACTCGTTAAAATTTGTTTAGCCGCTTTATTCTTATCATTAGGCTGGTTAATGCCATTTCTAACTGGTCAAATTCCAGAATTTGGAAATATGCTTCTTCCAATGCATATTCCTGTTATGATTTGCGGATTTATTTTAGGGCCAGTTTATGGAGCTTTAATTGGTTTTATTACCCCTTTAACTAGATCTTTAATTTTTGGAATGCCACCAATTATGCCAACTGCACTTGCCATGTGTTTTGAACTCATGAGTTATGGCTTTATTTGTGGAGCTATCTTTTATGTTTTAAATAAGTTTTTCAAAAAGATTCCTACAATTGCTTCAATTTACATTGCTTTAGTTTCAGCAATGATTATTGGACGTTTAATTTGGGGATTATTCTATTTCTTATTTAATTTTGCGGTTGCAGATGCTCAACCTTTTACAGGTATTTTCTTCTTAACACAAGCTTTTGCAAACGCTTGGCCTGGAATTATTGTTCAACTTGTTTTAATACCAGCATTAATTCAACTTTTATATTCTCAAAAAGTAATCACTAATTTATTACCAGATTATGCAAGAGTATTTAAAAAGAAAGAATCTCCAGAAAATAGTGGAGAAAATATTTAAAGTTTTAGAAAAGAACTATACTTGCGTTTTATCAATTGATGGCAACTCTGCAAGTGGAAAATCTACATTGGCTAATGAACTTAGCCAATTTTTTGATACAAGAATAATTCATTTAGATGATTTTTATTTACCAAGAGGTGTTAAAGATTTAAATACATCTTTTGATGGTAATATTGATTTAAAGCGTTTTAAAAAAGAAATCATTGATAAACTATTTGATGATTCTTTAACTTATAGGGCTTTTTCATGCAAAGAACAAAAAATAGTTTCTTCATCTAACCTTTCAAAAAAAGAGTTAACAATTGTTGAAGGAAGCTATTCTTTAAATCCATATTTTGGTAAATATTATGATCTTTCTATATTTATTAAAATATCTGAAGAAACACAATTAAAAAGATTAAAAGAAAGAAACAAAGATAATTATTTAGATTTTATAAATAAACGGGTAGTTTTAGAAAATAGATATAATTCACACTATGGAATTGAAAAAAGTGCCATGCTAGTAATTAATAATGATAATTAGTACTTTCATTTGAAAGTATTTTTGTTTATATATGAAAAAAATTTCTATAAAAATGTAAACTTTGTAAGTTTCGTATATTGCTTTATGAATTAATAGAATATATGATTTAAGTAAATGTAAGGGCTTTCACAGTGAAAAAAATTTACTTAAATTTAAAAAGATTTGATATACCACAAAGTTTCGGTGGTATAAATAAAGATAAAGAAAACGAAACTTACGGTGCAAAAATTGCTGGAGGAATTGAAAAAATGAATCTTTCTCTTCCAGTAACGATTTATTTTCAAGAGTCTAACCTCTTAAGTGCTTTAAGTGCGTCTAAAAATGTGAAGATTGGCTGCCAAAGCGTCCACTATCAAGATGTTAGTGTTGGTGGAAACTTTGGTGCTTTTACAACTTTTAGAACAGCTAAAGCAATGAAAGGTATTGGTGTTAGCGATACAATAATCGGCCACTGCGAAGAAAGAAATCATTTGAATTACTTATTTGGTTTAGCTGGTGGAAAAGGTGATATCAATAAGATTCTTAATGAAGAGATTAAAAGAGCTCAAGAAGCAGGTTTAGAAGTTCTTTATTGTATTGGTGAAAAAGCTGAAGAACAAGACCATAAATATGATGTTCTTAAACACCAACTTCTTGTAGGACTTGAAGGAATTGATTTATCAAAAGTAACAATTGCCTATGAACCTGTTTGGGCAATTGGTCCTGGTAAAGTACCTCCAGGAAGAGAATATATAGAAGATATTGCTAGATTTATTAAAAGTGTAGTTAATTGTCCAGTTGTCTATGGCGGCGGTCTTAAGATTGAAAATGCTGAAATGATTGCTTCTATTCCAGAAGTTGACGGAGGATTAATTGCATTAACTAAATTTGGTGCAGACTTTGGATTCACCTTAGAAGATTTTGAAAAAATTGTATTAACATACGAGAAAGGACTAAAAAAATGAAAGTAAAGTTAGAGTATGGAGATGGTCAATTAAACGTTGAAGTCCCAGAAGGTAGTGATGTATTTGAAACAGGAGTAACTGTTAAAGATCCAGAAGGAATTAAAGACGTTAAAAAAGCTACTCTCGATGCAATTTTACATCCATTTGATATGAAACCTATCAGTGAACAAGTTCACAAAGGAAGTAAAATTACAATCGTTTTCCCAGATAAGGTTAAAGGTGGATTCCAAGATGATTCACACCGTAAAACTTCAATTCCATTAATTATTGATGAATGTTTAAAAAATGGTGTTGAAGAAAAAGATATTCTTCTTATTTGTTCAAATGGATTACATAGAAAAAATAAACCTGAAGAAATTAGAAAGATTTTAGGTGATGAAATCTTTGATAGATTCTATCCAAAAGGACAAATCATTAATCATGATAGTGAAGATTGGGATCATTTAGTTGATTGTGGCAACGAACCAAAATATGGCGCAAAAGTTGTCATGAATAAATATGTATATGATAGTGATGTTTGTTTCTTAATTGGACATGCTCAAGGAAATCCTTATGGTGGATATAGTGGTGGATATAAACACTGTGCTACCGGAATTTCAAATTGGGAATGTATTTCTTCCCATCATTGTCCAGCAGTCATGCATCTTCCAGATTTTGTTCCAGTTTCATCTCATTCCTTAATGAGAAAGAAATTTGATGCAATTGGCGAATGGATGGAACACTGCATGGGTAAAAAATTCTTCTGTGTTGATGCTGTTTTAGATTCATTCTCACATCAAATCGCAGTTTATGCTGGTGAAGCTCATAGAGTTCAAGAAGAAAGCTGGAAAATTGCTGATAAGAGAACTTATGTTAAATGGGCAAAGAAAAAATATGACGTTATTATCTTTGGTTTACCAAACGATTTCCAATATGGTACAAGACAAGGTAGAAACCCAATTCTTGTTGAACAAGCTATATCTGCTCAAGTAATTAGACTTAAAAGAGTAATGTCAGAAAAACCTGTAATTATTGCTCTTGCTCAATGTGATGGTGATTTCGGTGATGAAGAATTCCCTGCAATGAAAGATGTTTATAACTATTTCCAAGAACATGGTAATACTCTTCCTGAAATCGAAAAATATTACGATTCAATGGATACAAAAAAATATATTGAACTTTATCGTCACAATTATGCATTCCATCCATATCATGCTTTCTCAATGATTTCTTGTGCGCATATTGCAGAAAGAGATTGTAAAGCAGTTTATATTGTTGGAGCCAAAGCTCCAGGCACTGCTCGTGAAATGGGTATGAAAACAAGAAGTACAGTTATGGAAGCATTTGAAGACGCTAAGAAATATGTTGGCGAAAATCCAAATGTACTTGTTCTCCCTATGACATTTAAGAGACCATCAGTACATCTTTGCATGGAGGATGAAAAGTAATGACAGAAGAAATCTTAAAAATTCATGGCGAAGATATCAAAAAAGGAAAAATTCCTGTTGATATCTATAAAGATAAAGAAGGTGCTTTTTCTGGAATGGCTGATATGATGGTTGAAGCCATTAAGGAAAACAATAAACTTGGCAAAAGAACTTTATTTATTTGCCCACTTGGTCCAATTGGACAATATAAATATTTTGCAAAAAGAGTCAATTCTGAAAGAATTTCACTTAAAAATGTTACTTTTATCAACATGGATGAGTACATGTTAGATGAAAAAACAATTTGTGGAACTGATTATAAATTGTCATTTAAAAAGACAATGTATGAACTTTGCTACAACAAGATTGACAAAGACTTGATTATGCCAGAGTCACAAAGAATCTTCCCAACACTTGATAATGCTGATTATATTGATCAAGTAATTGAAGATCATGGTGGAGTTGATGTTTGCTTTGGTGGAATTGGTATTACTGGTCATATGGCTTTCAATGAACCTCCAGAAGAAGACGAGAAAGTTAGTGAAGAAGAATTTGTAAATTCAAGAACTAGAGTGGTTAAGATTAGCAGAGAAACAAGAGTTGTTAACTCATTTGATGATTTCGATGGTGCTTATCCACTTGTTCCTAAATATGCTGTGACAATTGGATTAAAAGAAATCCTTGGAAGCAAAAAAGTGCGATTATTCTGCTTTAGACCATGGCATAAATATGTTGTAAGACGTGCAGCATTCGGAGATTATTCAATTGATTTCCCTGCTTCATTATTACAAAAACATCCAGACGCTAGGATAGGAATCAGCGAAGAACTCGCTGAGTAGGGAGATATATATGAAGGATAAATTTAACCTTGATGCTACCATGAAACGCCTCGGTGACAAGATTAAAGCTGGCTGGTCTTCATTTAAAACAAAAGCCACTCCTAAATTTGTTACTGAAGCTAAGGTAAAAAGGGAAGAAGAAATCAAAGCCGTTGATTTAACTGCATTGACTAAACCAATTAACGATGCCGCAACCAGTGGACCAAAGAAAATGAAAGACTTCTCTGCTTGGGCAGGTTGGAAAACATTCTGTGTTGGTTTAATTGGTGTTATTGCAGTTATTGGTATTTGGTGGGCTTATGCTGCCATAACCACATCATTAGGTGGAACAAGCTGGTTATCATCACCACCTGAAGTTTGGGGCAGATTTATTGCAACCGCTTCAAATGGTATCTTGTGGGAACACTTATGGGCTTCATTACAACGTATTTTAGTTGGTTATGCAATCGCTCTTGTAGTTTCAATTCCTGTAGGATTCATTATGGCTTGGTACAAACCATTTAGAGCATTCTTAGATCCATTTATTCAATTCTTAAGATGTATTCCACCAATTGCATATGTTCCAATTGTTGCAGCTGCTATGGGACCATATGAAAGTGCTAAATACTTTATTATTTTCTTAGCTTGCTTCTTAACAATGACAGTTACAATTTATCAAGGTGTTAAAAATGTTGATTTAACACTTGTTAAAGCTGCGTATACTTTTGGTGCAAGAGATAGAAACCTTTTCTTAGGCGTTATCGTTCCAAGCGCATTCCCATTCATCTTAACTGCTATGAGACTTGGTGTTGGTGTTGCTATGACTACACTTATTGCTGCTGAACTTACTGGAGCTACTGTTGGTCTGGGTTCATACATTAACTTACAAGCATCTAACTTAAGAATGGATAATGCTGTTATGGGTATTATTGTTCTCGGTGTATTTGGTATCCTCTTCGATAAGATTTTATTGGTTATCGAAAAGAGATTAACTAGATGGAAATAATGTGAGGTAAAAACTATGACAAACGAAAACGAAGTTGTTATTAAGATTGATAACGTTAAAAAGATTTACCCAGTTGAAAAAGGTGATGATGTTATCGCTTTAAATGGTGTTAACCTCGAAATTAAAAAGAATGAATTTATTTGTGTTGTTGGTCCATCTGGCTGTGGAAAAACAACCCTCTTAAACATTATTGCTGGCCTTGAACAACCAACAAGTGGAAGTGCAACAATTCATGGCAGACCTATTTTAGGACCTGGCCCTGATAGAGGCGTCATTTTCCAACAATACGCTTTATTCCCATGGTCAACTGTTAAAAAGAACGTCATGTATGCAACAAAATTTATAAAACATGAAGTTCCTGCTAAAGACAAAGATGGAAATGTCATTTATAAGGTTGATGAAAGCGGAAATAAAGTTCCAGTAATGAAAACAACAAAATATACAAAACTTGAAAGAGAAGCTATCGCTCGTAAATATATCGATATGGTTCAACTTAATGGTTTTGAGAATAAATATCCAAAAGAATTATCTGGTGGTATGAAACAAAGAGTTGCTATCGCTAGAGGATACGCTCTTAATTCCGAAGTTTTGCTTCTTGATGAACCATTTGGCGCCCTTGATGCTCAAACAAGATCTCAACTTCAAGAAGATTTATTAAAGACTTGGGAAAAAGAAAGAAAAACTTGTTTCTTTATTACCCACGATGTTGATGAATGTGTCTTACTTGCTTCAAGAGTCATTATTATGAGCGCAAGACCAGGTCAAGTTAAGGAAGTTATTGATATTGACTTACCTTATCCAAGAACACAAGCTACTAAACTTGATCCAAAATTCCAAGAATATAGAAATCATATTTGGGATGTTGTTTACAAGATGTATCTTAGTAGCGGAAGACATTAATTTAGTAATCACAAATCATTGATTTGTAAAAAAACATAAATAATAAAAGGAGAAAAAAATGAAAAGATTACACGTATTAGCAGCTTTAGCTGCAGTAGGAGTATTAGGCGTTACAAGCTGCGGTAATAGTGGTAGAGATATTAACGACGACAGCTTACCAACAGTCAAAGTTGGCTTACACCAAAACTTAGGAGCTGGTGCGGGCTATAGTGCTTATGCCCAAGGCTTCATGAAGAAAAATGGTGTTAATTTTGAAGCTGTTTTAGGTGAAGGTCCAAATTTAGCTACCCAAGTTATTCAAGGACAAATTGATATCTCTTTCATGGGAAATGGTGTTGCTTGGAATTACTTTGCTGAAAATTCAAAAATTAAACTTGTTGCTTTAGACAATTTAACAAACGACGATAGACTTTTTGTCAATACTGATAAGATTACAAATCTTAGTATCAATTCAACTTTAGAAGATATCGGAAATGCATTAAAAGGTAAACAAATTGCATTTGATCAAAAGGCAACTCCAGCTTCATTCTGGACAAGTTTAGTTGGTGCTTGTAATGCAAAATTAGATGATGCAGATAAGATTTGGTATCAAGATGGCGAAAAGAAATTACCTGCTGGATTAGAAGACTATCCTGAAGCCAACAAAGTCACATTAGTAAATGTTTCCAACGTTAACATTACAACTTCCGCACAAAGTGCCGATTGGGATTTCTTAATTACATTTGCCCCAGTCGCAACTAATCTTGAAAAAAGCGATAAATGGGATGTTGTCTGTACAACAAAAACTCATATGTCTGATTCTTACACACCATCAACATGGGCAGTTAACACTGATTGGTTAGCAAAGAATGAAGATTTATTTGATAAATTCATGGTTGCTTTAGTTGAAGGTATGAACTTTAGACGTGATAATGTTGAAGAAACAACAAAAGATATCGAATATGTTTCTAAAGAACAAATTTCTGCTGATTCATTAGCTACTGATATCGCTGTTTGGTTAGGCGATCAACAACAACTCGATCTTGATAAGAGTGGTGATATGATGAAATATGCTGAAAACATTTATAATAGCCAAAAGAATGGTGCCAATGGTTCCAAAGTTGTTAGATCACTCGAAGATTCAGTTGATTTCTCATATTTACTCGATGCTTGTAAAACAGTTTTAGGTAAATAATATAGCTTGAAAGCCCTTAAGAGGAGATGAAAATCTCCTCTTTTTATATGGGCATATATAAAACCCGAATGGATTCACGTAAAAAAAGAGACACGGAATCTATAAAATCTAACGGGGAGAAAGCAGCCTCATTTTTTCTAAATTTGTAAGATATTTTAAAACCTATATTAATAATAGAAGAACGGTGCTAATAAAAAAATCCTTGCGTTTTGCAAGGATTTTATACTTTTTAAATTATTTTATTTTAAGCTAAGGCAATAGAAGACATGACAATTAAATAAACATTGATGAGAATAATCGCAACCGTTGTTGCCATATAAACAATTTGAACACCTTTATTGTTCATCTTTTTATTAAACCATGTGCCAAGAAGAGAACCAATAATTGAAATAGGAACAAGAATTATTAAGAATATCCACCAGGATTGATCAGCAGCAGTTGGGAGTTGATCAATAGTAAATAAGGTAACAAATGTTCCATCAATTCCGGCCATTACAATTTTAGCCATTTGAGAGAAAATAATTGTAATAAGCGAGTTAATAGCGGCTTGTTTCATGCTCATTCCAAAGAATAAAAGTAAAACAGCGACATTAATTGGTCCGCCTCCAATTCCTAAAAATGTTGAACAAACACCTAAGAAAATACCAATAATTATAGTAACGATGAAGTTATTTATATGCAGTTGCTTACCTTTAGGAAGCATAAGTTGCATATAAATTAAAACAAAGATTAATAAGGCAATTAAGATAGATGATTGGATGATGATTAAAACATCACCATTTGAAGAATCTTTAACAAATTGGAATAAGAATTGACCAATAACTCCGCCAATTACAGCACCAATTCCAAGATAGACGGCTGTTTTCCAGTTTTCAATCTTACTTTTTGAAGCAACGTGTCGAATGATTGAAGTTGAAGTTCCAAAAACAACACACATTGTGGAAATCATATTTGTGATTTCAGGGGTAGAGAAATAACCAAAAGCGTCAAGTACAGGTCTAATAATAACCCCGCCACCTATACCTGCAATAGCCCCAATAATAGATGCAATAATTACTACAATTGGAAAAAGAAAATAGTAAATCATATATTCATATTGTAGAACAAACGAAAGCATTATTAAAGAATGTATTATTTATTAATAAATAATACATTGAATACCTACTTAACTTTTTGTGATTTTGCTTATAAAAGTTTCGTTTTAATTGTCAAAACGAAACTTTTATGGTAAAATCGTAATACGAGGACGTAAGAATGAAAATTAATAAAAGACAAGGAGAAATTGTTGAACTTGTAGATAGTGAAAAACAAGTTACAGTAAAAGAGTTATCTGAAAAATTAGGGGTTAGCGAAGTAACTATTAGAAAAGATCTTGATACTTTAAGTGAGTATGGAATTTTAATTCGTCATCATGGGTATGCACTTAAAAAGAACACGGCTGACATTACGAATCGACTTTCGATTAATTATGAAACAAAAAGCAAAATTGCCAGAAAAGCTAATACTTTAATTGGTTTTAATGAAACAATTTTAATTGGTAGTGGTTCAACTTGTGCATTACTTGCTGAAGAAATTGTTAAAACTAAACCAAGTGTAACAATTATTACTCATTCAATTTATATTGCTGAACATGCTTCAAAATTAGGCAATAATAAAATTATTTTACTTGGCGGAGAATATCAAGCTGATGCTCAAGTTATGGTTGGACCTCTTGTTCGTTCATCAGTTAGACAATATTACGTTGATAAAATCTTTTTAGGCACTGATGGGTTTATTAAAAATGTCGGATTTATGGGGAGTGACGTTTTAAGAACAGAAGCTGTCAAAAATATGGCTGAAAGTGCTAGAAATATTATCATTATCACCGATTCAAGTAAGTTTTCAAAAAGAGGGCTTCTTGTGCAATTTTCACAAAAAGATCCTGCGCGAATCATTACAGATAAAAAATTGCCTGAGGATTATCAAGAATTCTTCAAGGCAATTGGTGTTCCATTAACTTTAGTTGATTAATCACTAATTTTGTTTTCAAAAATAAGTTTATATGAGAATGAGGTTTCCTCATTCTTTTTTAATGTATTAATTGCTTCTCGTTTTGAAAGATCTTCCTTTTCATCAACATAATTTGAAATTCCCCACCATGGCTCAATACAAACAAATTCACCTTTATTTGGGTTTGACCAAATAGCAAAATAAGGGGCGTCAAATTCATAATTTACGACGAGATTATCTAGCCCTGTGAAAAGTTCTAATTTTTCTTTTGATCCTTTAAATACAAAAGTATCTCTTTTTTTGAAAGAATCCTTTTTTAAATTAACACAATTGAAATTTATATTATCAGTGTTATTTTTATCAATAAGTCCGCAAATCAAAGGTAAAAATTGATAATCTTTATCAAAAATAACTGAGCCTATATCGCTTTTTGCTCTTATACCAGTGTGTGATCCATAAGAAAAATACATTGTCTCTTCACCAGTATTTTTAACTTTTGTTGAAACGACTAAAGCATTTTTAGTTAACTCATAAGTGATATAAAAAGCGAAGTTAAAAGGATATTCTTCAAAGCTTTCTTTACTATTTTCTAGTTTAAAAATAATTTTACTATCTGATTTTTCAACGACTTTTAATTCCTCGTTTCTTAAAAAACCATGACGAGTTTTCATGGAGTATTCTTTATTTTGATAAACATAATGTCCAGCTCCAATTAAAGGGAAAATAACAACATCTTGAAAAGGCCAACTATCCTTTTCTTTTTGATATAAAACTTCTTCATTATTTTCTTTAAAAAAGATTGAAGTTAAGACGGCTCCAACTGGATTAATACTCACTTTTAAATAATTATTTTCAATAGTTTCCATATAAAACATTCCTTTGTTTCAAGCGAAAGATAAGAGAAACTTTCTTCTTATAATCAAAGATAAAAACATCCTATCTATGTTATAATTTTAGAAGAATAAAGGAGTTTTTTAAATAATATGAATAGAGAATTTAAAAACATTAAAACTCTTCTTGAAGATGGTTATCATTTTGTTGATGTAGTAGTTGAAAATGGTAAGTTTAAAAGTTTAAAGAAAAATAATAATGGTGAAAAAGATAATGCTAATAAAATAATGATCCCAGGTTTTATTGATGAACACACGCATGGTGGAGATGGCTATGATTTTTCAACATGTAAAAGTGTTGAAGAGATGGAAAAAATCTTAAAGTTTTATATAAAACATGGTGTAACTAGCGTTTTACCTACCTTACTTACAGAAAGAGATGAAGTTATTTTTAAACAACTTGAACTTTTATATGAGACAAGTTTAAAAAATCCGATTATTAAAGGTGTTCATCTTGAAGGACCATTCCTTTGTAAAGAATTTAAAGGGGCTCAACTTGAAAGTTGTTTACAAAAACCTACTATCGAAAAATGTAAAATGTTTATTGAAAAGTCACATGGTTTATTTAAACTTATGACAATTGCTCCTGAAAATGAAGGCAGTGAAGAAACGATTAAGTTTTTAAAAGAAAATGGAATTGCTGTTTCTTTAGGACATAGCGCAGCAAGTTTTGATGATTGTACAATGGCGTTAAAAAGTGGTGCAAAATGTATCACTCACATGTTTAATGCTATGAAAGGAATTCATCAACATCATCCTTCAATCGCTTCAGCTGCTTTATATTATGATGATTTTTATACTGAAGTAATTCTTGATGGAATTCATGTTCATAAGGAGATGGTTGAATTTATTAGAAAGATTAAAGGCAATGACAAAGTAATTGGTGTTACTGACTCTTTAATGGCGGCAGGTTTACCAGATGGCAATTATTTTATTGGAGAAACACCTATTACTGTAAAAAATCATGATTGCGTGATAAGTGAAACTGGAGTAAGAGCTGGCTCAACTCTTGATATGAAACGTGCCTTTGATAATGTAAAAGCCTTTTGTAATTTAGATGATTTAACAGCAAGTCATATTTGTTCATTAAACTGTGCAAAAATGCTAGGAATTGATGATAAGGTTGGCTCGATAAAAGAAGGAAAGAACGCTGACTTTTTAATTCTTAATGATAAATATGAAATTGAAGAAGTTTATATTAATGGAGAGAAAGTTTTATGAAAAATGTAATTATTGCTCATGGAGGAGCACCAACTGCTGTAATTAATGCTTCCTTATATGGAGCTATAAAAGAGTTAAAAGAAAGTGGCTTTTCTGGCAAAATTCTTGCCCCAAGATTTGGTAGCGATGGTTTATATAATGAAGATTTTATTGATCTAACAAATCTTAGTGACCACGAGCTCGAAGTATTAAAAAATACTCCTGGGAGTGCAATTGGATCATCTCGTTTTCCTCTTTATGAGAAAGAGTATCGCCATATCGTTGACGTTCTAGTTAAACATAATATTGGTTATGTTTTGTTTACTGGTGGTAATGGGACAATGGACACCATTGGTAACATTTATAAATATGCTAAAGAAGCAGGCGTAGAAGTTACTTGTGTTGGCATCCCTAAAACTATCGACAATGATATTGGAGTAACTGACCATGCTCCTGGGTTTGCAAGTTGTGCTAATTATATTGCTCAAACTGTTGCTGATTGTGCTCAAGATGTTAAAGGCTTACCAATACATGTTTCAGTTATTGAAGTAATGGGTAGAAATGCAGGTTGGCTTGCTGCAAGCAGCGCTTTAGCTAGAAAGAAAACCGGTGATGCTCCTCATTTAATTTATTTTCCAGAAATTCCTTTTGATGAAAATGAATTTATTGAAGACGTTAAAAAAGCTTGGGAAAAAAGACATGGTGTAGTTATTGTTGCAAGTGAAGGTTTAAAATACGCAGATGGAACACCAATTGTTAAACCTATTTTCAAAACAGAGAGAGCTACATATTTTGGAGATGTTTCAACTCACCTTGCCACACTTATTATTGAAAAATTAGGAATTAAGGCTAGAAGTGAAAAACCTGGTTTAATTTGTAGATGCGATCGTGCTTTAGCTTCTAAAGTTGATTTAGAAGAAGCAGTTTTAATGGGGAGAACTGCTATTAAAGCAGCCTTAAATAAAACTAACGGGGTTATGGCTGGTATAAAAAGAGTTTCCACAAAACCATATAAAATTCAGCCTATTTTAATCCCAATTGAAAAAGTCATGATGACTGAAGCAACTTTCCCTCTTAAATATATTAAAGATAAGCATGATGTTACTGATGAATTCATCGAGTGGCTTAGACCTTTAGTTGAAGAGACACCTGAAAGTATTTCCTTTTTAGATTGATAGGTTTTCGTAAGAAAAACCTTGCAAAACCTCGTTAAAAATTTAAAAACAGCGTGAAATATAGTCCTTTTAAATAGGGATTAAATGTCAGAATAGGTGCAATCGAAATGGTTGTGCCTTTTTCTTTTGCCTTTTGAGGTAAGATACATCTAGGAGGTGAGACCATGACAAAGACTAAGAATCCTAGAGTGTTTTTGAAGAGATACTATTTGATTAATAAACGTGCTTATCTAGGTTTTTCTCAATTAACAGTTGACAAGAGAATGGGAATGGCACTATGCACTTATAATCAAATTGAGAATGGTAAACTTGGAAATTTAATGAACGCCTATTGGTTGGAAAAATTAGCCGATGCTTTAAATACTCAAATTGGAGATATAGTTCGTTTAGAATCCGATTACTTTGTTAAGCACTTAAAAGTCAATAAAATCAATAGAGATTATTGAATCTAGGTAAAGAAAAAGAGTAGTCATTTGGTTTGTGTCTACTCAATTTTATTCTTAGTCAATTGATCCAACGAAATTATAAATAACTTTGATTTTTTCATTTTTATTGATTTGAGAAAATTTGAGATTTTAGTGAGACTTTATGTTTGTTTCAATAGACCTTTTATACAAAAAGTGATATAATTTCTGCATAAAACTGTGAGGAGGAACTCGCAATGAAATATGCAGATGCTATTAAATTATTAAGAAAGAAAATGTTGTTAACACAAGATGAATTCGCCAAATATCTTGGTGTTTCTTTTGGCACTGTTAATAGATGGGAAAACGGTCAGTATGATCCAACTATGAAATTAAAAAGAAAGTTGGCTCCAATGTTCAAAGAACACAACATCGAAGTGGAGGTAAAATAATATGCCAAATCCAAATGAAATATTATCTGAAGAAGATGTAAAAAGAATATATATAACTCCGTCAATCGAAAGAGCAGGTTGGACTAATTTTAGAATGGAATATTTTACGGATGGTAGAGTTCACGTTGCATCTAACGGCGTTATGACTAGAGGCAAAAGAAAATATGCTGATTATTTATTAAAACATTTAAATAATATAAATCTGTGGTTATTCATCTAAGTTGTCACTATTTTTACACAAAGTTATTCATTTAATT
>ERZ779877.1241-NODE-1241-length-22889-cov-4.212008_pt1 | contig 22889 bp, 15 predicted proteins | sample MGYA00511556_ERZ779877 | MGnify/ENA primary metagenome ERZ779877 (study PRJEB29588, sample SAMEA2159338) | human gut metagenome | biome: human gut; feature: human-associated habitat; material: faeces | place: Denmark | collected 2008/2010 ...
AAAGGTAAAATTAGGCGGCGCGGAATCGTTCGATTCCGAGCCGCTTTTTATATGTGCTTTGTGTTATTCAACCGTTACGGTGATGGTCACGGTCTCAAGCTCGCTTGACAGCTCCTGCTCGGCAGTCATGTTCATCACGGGTATGCCGTCCGCGTCAAAGTTTATGCTGTGCGCGAACGCATGGCGTCCGGGGTCTCCCAAGCCGTACTTCTCACCGCTTGAAACGTAGTTTTCGCCCCAAACTCTTGCGTGATATATAACCACGGGGTTGCCGTTTTCGTCTACCGTCACGGAGTTGTGTCCCGGGCCGAACGAGCCTTCGTACTCGCCCTCTTCGGCTGTGTCGCCGTTTTCATCGAGCACGGGTTCTTTGATGGTGGTTGTCAGGTCTGCCGTCACGAGCAGAGGCAGGGGATACTTGTGCCAGCTGTCCGGATCGAGCAGGTCGTCCTCCAAATCGGCGTACAAAAGTCCTATGCAGTAGTGCATGTCGATTGTCGAGCCGGCGTATGTGATATAGATTTTGCCGTCGTGGATCATGACAGACGAGCCTTCGTTTACAAACTGGTGGTCGCACGCTGTTCCGGGATATCCGTTGTTGTACTCCCACGCATATGACGCGCCGCCTATCTTTATAAACTCGGTCTGCGACAGGTCGAGAAGGTTGTCGGGGTCGATTTGAGCTATCCATATGTTGTTTCCGCTCGGAGTTACGTAGTAGCACTTTCCGTCGTACTCAAAGTATGTCGTGTCAAACGCGCCGGGTTTCATTCCGTTTTTGTCTGCGCCTATCTTGCCGGTGGCCTCCCAGTTGTTCGGGTCGAGCAGGTCGCCGCCCTCCTTGCAGCTCAGAAGCGTTGCCTCCCAGCCGGAGTCCTCCCATGTTGACAGCAGGATTATTCGCCACTGTCCGCCCATGTAGTGAAGCTCCGGCGCCCAGTACCATGCATCCGCCTGACCGCGCGAGGAATCCCAGATAATGACCTCCTCGGCGTCTTTAAGTTCGTTGATGGTGGGTGCGCGTCTGATTATCACATACGCATATGCGTTCTGAAGGTCGGCTTGCATGTACGACGATGTGAAGTAATACATTCCGTCCTCTTCGTTGTACACCACATACGGGTCGGCTCTGCACTCCGCAAGCGGGCTTACGTAAACGGGGCGGTTGATCTTTCCCGTGACGGTGTATGTTCCCGCCTGAGGATTATCAAGGTCAAGCCCTGCCGCCTCGGCGTCCCAAATTATGCCCATGTCCTTTGTCGAGCCGTCGTTGTAGTTTACCGTTGCGGTTTCGGGAAGGGTGATGCTCTTCCCGACGGATGCGGTCATCTCGTCGGTGTAGTCAACGCTGACGCTGTAAAGCCCGCCGTACTTTTTCATAAGCCTGTCGTATTCGTCATATGTCAGCTCAAACAGCGCTGCGTCGGCTGAGCTTGCATACACCGGCAGGTTTCCTTCAAATGCGGGTTTTTCGTACTCGCATGCATACGGCTCCGAGAAGGTGATGAGATCGCCCGACGTGCATGCATATGAGCCGTCGTCGCTTTCAAAGCTGAGGGTGTAAAGCCCGCTTTCGTTGTCGTAGCTTATCCACGGGTCGCATACGAGCCTGCCGAGGTCTATTTCCCGCTGGTTTTCAAAGTTTATAAGGTCGGCGGTGTCGTATATAAGCACCTGCGATGTGGTGTTGTCGTTTGCTGCGACAAGACCGTAAGATCCGTCCGGCTTTCTGAAAAGCATGGGTGAGCCGAACTTGTACTCAAACGGCACGCCCATGACGCAGTTGTCGCTGCGCGGGTAAAGCACCGCTCTGTCGTTGTTTATGCCCTCAAAGTTTTCGCCGTCGGTGGACACCGCGTAGAACATCACGTCGGTTCTTGCGTTGCCGGTGTAGTCGTGGGACGGATACTCCGCAAACTCTACGCCGGTGTTGTATTCGTAAACCGAGATGTAGGTTGCAAGGTATGCATAGGTCTTTGCCGCTGCAACAAGCTCAAATTCCTTCTGCGCGGTTTCGCCTTCATAGCTGAGCGTAGCCGTCAAAGTAAACTGCGTGTCGGATTCGGGACGCGTGATCTTGCCGTCTGCGGACAGGTATTCGCCGCCCTCCCAGCTTATCTGCACGCCGTCTATCTCGCTTGCAAGGCTTATGTCGTTTGTTATGTACTCTATGCCGACATCGAGCATGTTCTTAACAAAGTTAAGCCTGCCCGACGCTCCCGATGCAACAACCGTCACCGTAAAATCGCGCTCATAGCTTATGCCGGTGTCGGGGTCGGATATGACCGCCGTCAGCGTCACCGACTTGTCGCTGTTTTTCGGGCTGACCTTTCCCTGCTCGGAAAGAACGCCTTTGTCGGACGAACGCCAGCTTATTTCAAAGCCGTTTACACCGCCGGTGGTATCAAGCGTCAGGTCGCCGTATGTGTACTGCGGCATCGCAAGCGCGTTTGCATCCTCTATCAAGCGCTGTTTAACAATCGCATCCTCGTACATTTTAAGCACCTCCTCGCCCGAAAGGGCGCCTTTGTATATGGTAAGGTCGTCAATGGTTCCGCAAAGATACGGGTCGTCCCTTCGCGAGTAGCCGATGTAGTTTTCATCGTCGCCGACCTGCGACAGCGTGTAATCCGCCACAAACGGATCTCCTATCTGTTCACCGTCTATGTAAAAGGTGTAGGTGTTGTTGTCGGCTACCATCGCAAACATCTGCCACTCGTCTACAGTCTTGTCTATGGGCAGACTCGTCCATTTGTCGTCCCCGTTTACCGACAGCACAACCGAGCCGAACGTCGGGGCGTATGCGAAGTAGTTGTCCGAGCCGCTTCCGAAGTCAAAAAGTCTCTCGTATCCCGAGCAGGAATCGCGCTTGAGCCACACGACAAGACTCATCTCGTCCCGCAAAATTCCGCTCGGCAGTTCTAAATACCCGCTGCTGCCGTCTAAGACAAGCCCCGCTCCGTCAATTCCCGCGCCTTCTACTATCGACGCGCCGCCTTTAAGCCGCTCGCTGAGCTTGCCCGCGTCGCTGTCAAAGTCGTAGTGCAGTATGGTGTCGCCTCCGAAAAGCAAAACCGCCGCAACCACGGCTCCTATCACCAGCACCGCGGCAAAAACAGCAGCAAGTGTTATAATAAGCCTTTTCTTCATATACATGTTCCTTTCAATGGCGTGACATATTAATGCCTATACTTTGATTATATGACTTAATGACATATCGTCAAGCTCTTAGAAATAATCAAATGAAAAATCGGCACAATGACTTATTTTAAAGCTCTGTTTGTCTGCACTTTTCACAAATAATCAATCATGTTTAAGGAAAAATAATGCACAGACAGTATAAATTTAGGCTGAGCAATATAAAAATATTACACCGATTTTTGCTTGAGGCAAGGATGTTTTATGTGGTTATATTGTCACCGCGATTTTGCAAGTGTATAATCTTCATATCGGGCGATGATAAAAGCCTGCATTTACTTGACATTTACTTGGAACAAAGGAGTGAACTCACAATGCCGAAGAGGAAAATAAAAAAAGGTGCATCGCTGCGCAGATTTGTAGCGGGCGTGCTTGCCTTGCAGATGGCGGCGAGCGTTTCGCCCGCAGTTTCCGCAAGCGAGACGATATCCACCGACCCGATATTCAATCCCGATTATGCGCAGCTTATAGCGAGGTCGGATCTCAGCTATACCGGAATGATTGCGGGCGGATACGAGGGAATACCCGTGGCAAACGGAAGATTCGGCGGACCGGTGTGGCAGCCGTCGCAGACAACGCTTTGCATGCAGTTAAACCACACCGACACATTTATGTATAACGACGCCTCGTCGGAATCGACAACCGAGGGCGGCGCGCTGGGACAGGTGTACGTCGATTTCGGAAGCGCGGTGTTCAGCTATGAAACGCAGCAGCATCTGTCGCTGTACGACGGAAAGCTCAGCATAACCGACGAGAACGTCGAGATAAGCGTCATAGCTCAAAACGACAAGGACGCTGTGGCTATACACGTAAACGACAAGCGCGAAAACCCGCAGCCGATAACGGTTGAGCTTAGGATGCTCAGACAGCCGAATGTCGTTCGGGGCGAGTTCAGCGCGATATCGAGCTTTGATCTGTCAAACGACGGTGTTGCGGTTTTGCAGCAGGTCTTTTCGGAGGACTGCGCCTCCGGAATAGAGGTAAACGATTTTTACTGCGCAACGGCTGTGGCGCTTTGCACGCAGGATATACAGGGCGAGTTTTCGCAGGCGGGTGCACAGTCGGTCAAGCTCACACTTGACTCTCGGGGCGGCGAGTTCACCATAATAATAGGCGGCGGCAGTACAATGGATGAGTCAGAAGACATATCCGTGCAGGCTGTCTCGAACGCCGTAAACGCGCCCACATATGACGAGATGTATGAGTCAAACAAGGCGTGGTGGAGCGATTTTTGGTCAAAGTCCTATGTTTACATCCCCGCGCAGCAGGACTTTGAAAAGAGAAGAAACTACTATTTGTATTTAGCTGCCATTTCAAACAGAGGCAACTACCCTTCAAAGTATAACGGCGGAATATGGATAGGCGAGGGCGACCGCAGAGACTGGGGCAACTGGTATTGGAACTGGAATCAGGATTCTTTGTACCTGCCGCTCTATCAGGCGAACCATGCCGAGCTTATGGAGCCGTTCTTTAAGATGCGTGAGAGCTGCTATGAGCAGTACGAGGTTGCCGCCGAGCAGCTTTGGGGCAGCGAGGGCATATTCATAGGCGAAACTTCGGGAATTTTGGGCTGGGAGACGCTTCCCGACGACATCGCCGAGGATCTGCGCGAGTACTATGCCGGCACGGGCGAGCTTACCGCGGAGCTTGAGGAGTTCGCGGCAAAGAAAAACAGCTACCTTGTGCCCTGGAACTACAAGATTTCCTTCTCCGGAACAAGCGTGAGCTGGGTGTCGCACACCATGGTTGCCACGCAGGAGACCGCCGAGCACTTTTGGATGAAGTATTGCTACGACAAGGACGAGGAGTGGCTCAGGGAGCATGCGTACCCGTTTATAAAGGGCGCTGCGGAGTTTTACAGAAACTACTACGGCTTTGTCAAGGAGGAGGACGGAAAGTACCACTTCTACCGCACAAACCTTCATGAGCACATAGGCGGCGGAAAGGACATAATAGACGACCTTTCGCTTGCAAGGGGAACGTTTGCTGCGGCCATAGCCGCGTCGGAGATTTTGGGCGTGGATGAGGATCTGCGCGCAGAGTGGCAGGAAAGGCTTGATAACCTTGCCGACTACCCGATGGTGACCGACGAGGGCGCAATAGCGTATGCAAGCGCGGATGCGTTTGACGGAAACGTGTGGGCGCAGGGACTTGAGCCGTCATACTATTTAAGAGGCCTTGAGGGAACGGAAAGCCCCAAGTTTAAGATGCTCGAAAAGTACGACGTTTTAAACATGGAGACAAGGGATCAGAACATGGACGACGGACAGTGGGAGACCGCCATAAACACATACCTGTCCTCGCCCGGCTATCAGAATCAGTACCTGAACCAGCTTGAGGACAAAAACGGCTCAAGCAGATTCTTGATAGACGCCGCAAAGCTCGGAAGAGCAGACGACCTCACAATCATGTTCCCCACGCAGTATCAGGCATTTTATGACTCCCCGAACTGGCTGCACAACGAGGGAGATTACTATTCCGCAGAGGGTCACGGAACGTTTGCCGCGGCGATTCAGAAGGCTTTAAACCAAAGCCTTGCACCCACTACCGGAGAAGAGCCGGTCATAAGGGTGTTCCCCGCATGGCCCGAGGCGTGGGATGCAAAATACAAGCTTGCCGCGCAGAACGGATTTATAGTTTCGTCCTCCATGACGCGCGGAGAGGTTGACTACGTTGAGATAGAGTCGGAGGCGGGAGAAGCCTGCCTTATAAGAAATCCGTGGGACGACAACGTGGTCTTGTACAGAAACGGCGTCAGGGAAACGGTTTTGAAGGGCGGACTTAACGACCTGCTGGAGTTTGACACCGAGGAAGGCGACAGAATAGTGCTCGTAAAGGAGGGCACGGATGTTGACAGCCTCAGAACTACAGAGCTTAAGAGCGTAAGCTACTTTATCATCAACGACGACGAGAGCAACATCAACTATGGGGGCGACTGGGACGAGGAATACGTTGCCGGCAATTACCGCGCGGACAAACACGTCACCAAGGACGCGGATGCAACCCTTGAATACCTGTTTTACGGAACGGGCGCAGAGCTTATATCGGACACAGGACCCGACATGGGCGAAATAGACGTATACATCGACGGGGTGTTTGACCAAACGATAGACTGTTACTCCGAAACCCCGCAGCAGCAGGTGATAGTGTATACAAACTCGGAGCTTGACTATGCGGGACACAGGATTAAGCTCGTCAACAAGAGCGGGGACGAGATGGTCGTCGACGGCATTGTCGTAAGGCGCACGTCGAGCGAAAAGTCTGTCACCGTAAACGACAACGACGAGAGTATTTCATACGTCGGAGAGGGCTGGAGATACGCCGACAACAGAACCTCCGAGCAGGATTACATGACCGATGCGCACATAACCTATAATGACGGCGACTATGTTGAGTACAGCTTTGTCGGAACCGGCATAGGCTTTATGACCGAGATGTACAGCGACATGGGCAAGATCGAGGTCTATGTGGACGGCGAGCTTGTCGGCGAGGCGGACTGCTACACCGATTCGGGCAGAAAGTCACAGCAGGTGATATTCAAAGAGCTGAACTTAGAGTACGGCGAGCATACGATAAGAGTCGTCAAGAACGGCGGACAGTACATGATAGTTGACGGATTTGCCGTGTGGACGGGCGAGTCGATGCCGCTTGAAGAGGTGGAGCTTGACTACACCTCCGTGCCGGAAAAGAAAAAGCCCGATGCGCTGCCCATAGTTTTGGCGGCGGCAGGGGCTGCACTCGTGATAGCAGCCGCAGTCACATGCGTACTGTATATTCGCAAAAAGAACCGCAAGAACAAAGCGGCAAAGTAAGAAAATAAACCGATGAGCGCTGAAACTGCCGCACGCCCGATGTGCGGCAGTTGCTTTTGCGGGCGGCGTGTGATACAATTGTTAAGTATTTTATTATAAAGGGATGTATTTAGCTTCATATGAGCAATGTAAGCAATGTAGATGTGAGCGACAAAAGCAGCTCAACCACCGCTGTGGACTCAAGAACGGAGCTTTTTGAGTCTGCATCCATTCCCTCTGCCGTTGTAAAGCTGTGCGTGCCGACGATATTTTCCTCGCTGGTCACGATGCTTTATAACCTTGCAGATACATTTTTCGTGGGAATGCTCAACAACTCGGCACAAAATGCGGGCGTTACGCTTGCGGCGCCGGTGATACTTGCGTTTAACGCGGTAAACAACCTTTTCGGCGTGGGCACCTCGAGCAGAATGAGCCGTTCGATGGGCAGCCGTGACTATGACACGGTGTACAAAAGCTCCGCAATAGGTTTTTACAGCGCACTGTTTTTCAGCGCCATATTTGCACTCGGATGCACGGTGTTTAAAGCGCCGCTCATGCGTTTGCTGGGGGCAAACCCCGCTGATGCCGCAACCTATGATGCGACAAGCGGGTATTTCTTCTGGACGGTGACATGCGGAGCCGTTCCGACCATAATGAACGTTGTTTTAAGCTACCTTGTCAGGGCAGAGGGCGCGGCGCTGTATGCAAGCATAGGCGTCATGAGCGGATGCATACTCAACATAGTTCTCGACCCTATATTCATCCTCCCTTGGGGCTTTAACATGGGCGCTGCGGGAGCGGGACTTGCGACGTTTATATCAAACTGCGTGGCGTGCCTGTACTTCTTTGTGCTGATATGGATAAGAAGAAAGCGCACCTTCGTCTGCTTAAATCCCGCACGGTTCAGCTTCAATAAAGGGATATTTCGGGATATATTCTCGGTGGGCGTTCCCGCATCCATACAAAACCTCTTGAACGTGACCGGAATGACGGTGCTCAACAACTTTACCGCCGCATATAACGACGGCGACGCAATCGCCGCAATGGGCATAGCCAACAAGATAAGCATGATGCCCATGTACATATCAAACGGCATGTCTCAGGGAATAGTTCCGCTGATAAGCTACAACTTTGCCTCGAAAAACATCGAGCGAATGAAAAAAGCACTCATCTTCACCGTGAAGATTTCCATGAGCATTATAATTTTGCTCGTCGCCGCAATGATAGCGTTTTCGTCCGACATAGTCCGTGCGTTTTTGGACAACGACGCCGTGGTAGAATACGGCTCAAGGTTCTTGACCGGCTTTGCGCTTGCACTTCCGTTTTTGTGCTTTGATTTTGTCGGCGTCGCGGTGTTTCAGGCGTGCGGCATGGGCAGAAAATCGCTTGTGTTCGCAATCTTGCGAAAAATCGTCCTTGAGATACCCGCTCTGGTGATACTCAACGCGATTTTCCCGCTGTACGGCCTTGCATATGCTCAGCTCGTCGCCGAGGTGATACTTGCGGCTGCGGCTGCATTCGTGCTTGTGAAGATGTTCCGTAATGATTTAAAACAGCACTGACTTATAAATAAAAATAAAAGGGAGGACTGATCCTCCCTTTTTATTTTGCTTTTACTGCTCTAATTATTTAAAACCTCGTCCTGCGGCACTTTTGTAAACACCATTTCGTTTTGCTCCGTGTCTATGCCCTGCATCACGTAGCTGCCGTCTATATAGTAAACTATGGTGGGATTTATCAGGCTGCTCTCAAGGCACACCGGTATCAGCTCCATGGTTGACAGGTCTACAGCCTGTGCGCCGTTTTTCAGCAGGGAGGGGAACAAAATGCCGTTCACTATCGGACCGTATGACGGACTGAATTCCTCAAACAGCGTGCTGCTGCCGTCCTTTGTATATACATACGTTCCCTCCGGCGTCGAGTACACAAGGTAGTCGTCTGATGCGGCGGCAATCGTCCGGCTCATGTCAATTTCAATGTCCGATTCGTTCACGCTCTCGGTCAGCGGGTTGAACCTGTACAGCGTGTGCGATGTGTTTTCCGTGACATTTTCGTCCTCGCTCACCGACACAAGCACGTATATCTCGCCGTCGAACACGCCCATTATGCTCATGCCTGCTCCGTAGCCCTCGACTTCAAGGTCGTACTCTTTAAATTCCTTTGTGAGCAGGTCGTAGCTTGCAAGACTGTAGCCGTAAACGTTTGATGTGCTGCCGCTCATTTCGTCAAACTGCGGCTTGTAGTTTGCAAAGTAAACCGCGCTGTCGCTTGTCACAACCGTGCTGAGCGAATTCATGTATGCGTTTTCTACTTCGTCGTAGTTCTCTCTGTTCGTGCCGTCAAGACCCGATTTCGTCACGCTTAAAACCGTGACCGGCTCCGAGTTGCGGTCAAAAGTGATTTCGGAGTTGAACGAGTACAGAGAACCGTCCGCAACGGTGGGGTGAATTGTTATTCCGTATGCCGCACACACGCTCGGGTCGGTGTGGGTGCAGTTTGGATAGGGGCAGACAAAGACATCGTTCATGTTGGTGAAATCTATGTATTTGAGCCTCATCTGACTTTCGTAAAACATCCCGTCGCCGTATATGTTGACATATGATGTCTGCACCTTGTATGTGCCCGCCGGCGCTTTTTCTTCATCAATCGTTCCCGCTGTCGGATTGCTTTCATCAAGTGTGCCCGCCGGCGAATCTTCCTTTGACTGTTCATTGGTCGAGCATCCCGACAAGAGCATTGCTGCCGCCAGTCCGAATGCCGCGGCTTTTATAAATAACTTTCTCATGAAACCACACCTTCCTCATCTTGATTTGAATACACTGCCGCCCATTCGTCGTATTGGCGCTGCACTTCTTCTATCAGCGTGTCCACGCCTGCGTCGCTCAGGGCGGTGTCAAGCTTTTGCACAAGCTCGTCAAACGGTATTGCCTCGAAGAAATCAAAGTCGTCTATGGCATGTATCACATCCCTGTGAATGTCTATAACCGGCGCTATGTCCATGGCAAAGCCACGAAGAGGCTGGTCGCTTGAGTGAAACTCCACGAATTTTTCCTTGTAGTCCTCCGCCTCGGTCGGCGGCAGGTCGCCTATCATTCTGTTTGAGAAGTTAAGGCTGTAACTGTCATTCATCATATCATCGGCGGTTGGTTCATGGGAGTTAAATGTAAGAAGATTATTAAGATAGGCATCAGTGTTAATGGTTGCAAGCAGGTCAAATGCTTCATCCTTGTGTTCTGATGCGGAGCATATTCCGTTTGCCATGGGTGCTGCAATGCTTTTTCCTTCACGCATGCACGATATCATTTGTCGGGGTTCATCCGCGTAGATTTTAGTTACAATTTCGCCGTAATCCGGGAAAAATGAGCTTGCGGCACCTCCTGTTACAGAGATGAAACGCCGGGAAAAAATAGCGTTTGTGTTATCGTTATACCCACGCGCAAGGCCTTCGTTTGCAAGGGTGTTAATGGTTTTTAGAAACTCAAGATAGTCTTCATCTTCCGTAACCCGCCGAACGGTGTTAGTTTCATAGTCAAAAGAAACGCCATAGACGTTAGATATTGTATTTCTAAAGGAAGTATACGATGTCAGGTCAGAGCCGACATAAAATGCGGCGCAGTTTTTTTCTTTTCTATCAACCTCTTTGATAATGTCTATTTGCTCTGTGATGGGCTTGTTTATATCCCATCCGTATTCTTCGGCAAGCTCGGCGTCTACATAATAGCCATAAGCAGATGTCAGCATGCCCAGGGGAGATATGCCGTATATCTTTCCGTTTATTCTAAAGCTGTCCCAGTATCCTTGGGGCATTTGCTCATAAAAAATTTTTCCTACGTCGGTGTTCGCAAGATAATCATCAAGCGGTTCAAAGTAACCGGCATAGGAATAGTAATGATATGGATTTGAAAAAGATGTAATAGAGGCGTTAAAATAACCTGTTGACAAAATGTCCATTTGCTTGCCGGCAGCAAGATTGTTTTTCACCAGCAGATCGACCCTTCCGCTGCTCTCATATGGAACGTTTTGAATATAAAAGACATAATCCTTGCCCAGCGAATCAAGGTAATCATTTGCCCCATACAGCGTGTCCGAGCTTGTTGTTCTAAATTCGGTAAGCCATATGAGCAGCGTTTTATCCGGATAAGCTGCAACAAATTCTTCAAGAGAGGGATATGGAGCACTTGGCTCTTCAACGGGGGTATCGGGAGCCTGATTAGAACACGAGGAGAGCAAAACGCCTGAAAAAAGAAAAACCCCCGCGATTGCGCGGAGAACATGGGAAATACGGCGTCGAATATGGATGGTGATCTTTTTCATAGTTCATCCTCCGTTCGCTTGTTAATTTTAAGGGCTGCCGCGCTTTGACGATAAAATGCCGAATTTATCACAAGCCGCGTCACCTGCACCGCCATGCGGCGACACATTTCCCTTTTATTTGCCTATAGTATACTACATAAATTCACAACTGTAAATATGTAATAGTATACAAGGATATGGCAGTATATTTGTGCATGTTTACATGAATTAAAAAGACTGTTTCTTTTGATATTGAACTCATCAATATTTAGCGCCGTCACAAAGCTTATAAATACCGCCCTTACATGTATGTATGATGACAATCATGTATTTTCGAGCGGACAAAAAATCCCCCGTGCCAAAGCACAGGGGAAATAAGAGACGTGTTTGTCACTTGCGTGCGCTCTTGTTTTGAGTCAGCTTAAAGCTCAAATCCAGTAAATATGCAATCTGTTGCGGGCTGACTCTTCCGTCAAGGTAGATGCTCAGCCACTTTGTCTTATTCATGTGGTAAGCCACTCGGTATCCCGGTTCCGAAACCAGCGACGACACAAGAGTCGGGTCGCACTTTACGTTTAGTATGTCCGCCTTCGCATCCGGATCTTTTGCGTCCGCGCTGCCGCTCACTCCAAGCTTTGAGCGGGAAACACTCATCAAAAGCGCATACCACTTTTTGTTGTCGGAATGCCGCAGTACCGCGAACGTCGGCTCATCCATCCAAAGGTATTCCGGCTCTGTTCCGTATTTTTCCTTGCAAAACCGCAAAACAAATTCTCTGTTCGGCACAGTCCCCGCCGTAAAAAAGCCGCCCTGAACCTCTGTATCTGCCATTGTCACATTACTCCCTTAAATCTGCATTCCAGTCGAATATTCTGCCGGTGTTTGGGTCTATTTCAAACTCGTACTTTATGCCGTCGAAGTAAAGCTCGCCCTCATACCTTTGTCCCTCTTCACGCACGTATACATCCTCCGCCGACGCTCCCGGGACTTTTTCACAGACGATGTTTTTTGCATCCTCCGCCGAGATTTCGTTTTTGTCAAGGGTCATCAGCCACTCTTCATCGACTTCGTAGTCTGCGCCGATTATCTTTCCGCTCGAGATCGCTATTTCAAAGTTGTAGTCGCCGTAGTCCGTCTCAAACTCGATGTCGAAAATCGGTATTCCGCCCTCTTCGTCCCGCTCGTTCTTGAGGTTGTATATCTCGTCAGCCCCGACGCCTGCGTTTTCAAGCGCAATGTTAAGGGCATCATCCTTTGTCAGCTCCGCGCTTTGCGCAGTTTCGGACGGAGCGGTATCTTCCGGCGCGATATCGGACGCAGGCGTTTCTTGCGGCGCAGTCTCGGACGGGGATGTTTCATCGCCCGATGATGTTTGCGCTGCACTTTCAGCCGGATTTTCAACGGAATCCGCCGTCGTGGTGACGCTTTGTTCGGGTCTGTCGTTTAACGAGCATCCCATCAGCGCCGCCGCGCTTAAAACAACTGCCGCAAATAATACAAGACGTTTCATATGGATCTCTCCTCTCTGCGTTTATATTGTATCAGATATCGCACGGAATTTCCACAGTTTTTTAAATACCCGAAGCCATTTTCGGAAAGCCTGCGGGGCTTGTGACACGCGCGGCGGCGCATGCATACAATGCTAATGCAGACATGAGCTGCACATGCATAAATGCATACATGCATGTACGCAATCTTAAAGGAGTTAAGCTATGAATATAACAGATATATTTTCAGATAAAGTGTCATACTCCGACAAGCCGTCGCTCTGCTGTCAGCAGCCCGCAACAGCGCTGCCTGCCGACATGCCTGTAGCGATGGCGTACGTGCCCTATCAGTCCTGGACAAAGGTTTACGAGCCTTCGGTCGGGCTTGACAGGGGAACGATATTTGAAGAGCTTGACAAGCCGTTTATAGGGGAGAGACCGTGATGAGTGACCGTGAGAAATGCTTAAAGAACGTTCAGCGCTACAGCTTTGCCGTTACGGAGGCGGCGCTGTTTTTGGATACGCATCCTGACTGCTCCGAGGCGCTTGCCTATTATAACAAGTACAAAAAACTCTGCGACGAGGCAAAGACGCAGTATGAGTCAAAATACGGCCCGCTCAGCATAAGCTCCGACGCAAACGAAAAGGCATGGCAGTGGGCAAACGGACCGTGGCCGTGGGAGCTTGCGGCAAATGAGGAGGTGTGAGCATGTGGCAGTATGAGAAGAAACTACAGTATCCGGTGAAGATAAAGACCCCCAACCCCACCACTGCAAAGATAATCATCACGCAGTTCGGCGGACCTGACGGAGAGCTTGGAGCGGCTACAAGATACCTTTCGCAGCGATATACTGCGCCCTGCTCGGAGGTAAAGGCAATACTCAACGACATCGGTACGGAGGAGCTGGGACATATAGAGATGATAGGCGCAATCGTTTATCAGCTCACAAAAAATCTCACCCCCAAGCAGATAAAGGAGTCCGGCTTTGACACTTACTTTGTAGATCACACCACCGGCTTGTACCCGATGGCTGCGTCCGGAACGCCTTTTTCCGCATCGACCATTCAGTCAACCGGCGACGCCATAGCGGATCTCACCGAGGACCTGGCGGCAGAGCAGAAAGCAAGGCTTTCATACGACAACATTCTAAGACTTGTAGACGACCCCGACGTTCGAGACGTCATAAAGTTTCTAAGGCAAAGGGAAATAGTTCACTTCCAAAGATTCGGCGAGGCGATGAGGCTTGTCACAGACCAACTCGATTCCAAGAACTTCTACGCCTTTAACCCCAGTTTTGACAAGTGAAAAGTTAAAATATGAGCATATCAAACGGCTCGGCAGCCTTATCTGTCGGGCTGTTTATTTTTCGACAGTTTGCACGGCGGAGCGTATATACAATTGTCCTGAATGAACTTTATGAAAAGGACTGTTAAAAATGATTTTTCGCAGGTTGATTGACGCCCTGGCAGCCGCCGCAAGAAAGACGGCAGACCGCTTAGGGCATGTGCTTGATGACAAAACAAGGCTGATAAAGGCTTTATGCGCGTTTTTGGCGGGAGGATACCTCGCCGCAACGGAGCAGATGGGCGACGGACTCGGATTTGTTCCCATGGCTGCGCTTGTTTGCGCCCTCCCCGCGGGGTACGGGGCTGCGGCAATTGCCGCGGGTGCAATTTGGAGCTTTGCAGCCGGCATAAATACCTTTTCCGCCTCTGTGCTTGCGGCGGCGGTCTGCGTGTGGCTGGTCAGGCTTTGGTTCGGGAATGCATACTCAAAGTCCTACTCCGTGGCATGCGCCGCGGTGGCGGGACTGCCGTTTCTTGGCGGACGGAGTACCGCACTTGCCGCATCGGACGCCCCTGCCTACGCATACCTTGTCGAAATCGCACGCTCCTGCCTTTGCACGGCGGGCGCATACCTTTTCGCATCGGTGTTTAAGACTCCTTCGCCGGACGATGTCGCCGCCGCCGACAAGCCGCGGCTTTATGCCATGACCGTCGCCGCGGTGTGCATGCTTTGCCCCGTCTTTTTGGGTCAGACGCTGAGCCTTTTAATCCCGCTGTGCGTGTTTTACACCCAAATTCTTCACGGAAGGGCGCACAGCGGGGCTTTGGGCGCGATTTTGTCCCTCGGCGTTTCGCTGTACAGCGGAAGTCTTGAGCTGTCGGGGCTGTGCTTTGCGCTTTTTGCGCTGCTTTGCCCGCCGTTTATCGCAAAAAGAAAGATACCCTGCGCCGCATGCTTTTTCGGGGCGATGCTTATCATGTGCGCGTTTTACGGCGATTCATACGACCTTGCGGCTGCGCTTTTATCGGCGGCGGCTGCGGTGTTTGCGCTCATGCCGGACAAGCGCTTAAATGCCGTCGGGAAGCTGTATTCATCCGCAGCCGATGCGCAGGCATGCGTTCCCGAGGGTCTTGCCAAGCTCGATTTCGTCCGCGACGGCCTGCAAAAGCTCTCAGACGACTGCAAGTCGGAAAATATGGGGGAGCTGCTGAGCGTGTCGGACATGGTCTATGCAAGCGTGTGCGCCGGATGCCCTCAGCATGAAGGATGCTACTCCGGCGACGCCCGCCAAAAGGCTCAAAGGATGCTCTCAAGCCTCGACGGCGCGGTCTCCGGCGGAGACTTTCGGGTGTTTGCGCCTTTTTGCTCTCAGTCGTCTGAAATATCCGCCGCCGCCGCAAAGGCAAAGAAAAGGCTTGGATACATGAGCCTTCAAAGAGCCGCCGACGAGGAAAGGCTGTCAGGCGTTGAAAGCGCGCTTGACGCTGTAATAGCAGCCACCGACAGCCAAAGCAAAGATGCCGACGAGGATGCGGGTAAGGCGCTTGCGTCGGAGCTGAAAGCATACGGCATGCCGTGCTTTTCGTGCGCGGTTGACCTTGACGGATGTGCGGACGTGTATTTTTCGGCAGAAAAGAGGGTAAGTCAAAGAAAACTCCTCTCCGCCGCGGAAAGGGCGCTCAAAAGAAAGCTTTCGGTTGTCAGCCAAAGCGGCGCGGGCGGATATGTAAAGTACACCCTGCTCCCTCGGGAACGCTTTGAAATAGAGGCGGGAGCGTACCGCATACCAAAGCAGGCAGGCGTCCCGCCGGCTGATGCGGTTGCTTTTTTTGAATACGGGAAATACAGCTATGCCGCCCTGTCCGACGGTATGGGCACGGGCAGGGAGGCTGCAAAAAGCGCCGAGACACTTCTTAAAACCCTTAAAACTCTCATCTGCTCCGGAATAGGCGAAAGGGAGGCGGCTGCTTTGTGCTCCGAAAGGCTAAAGTGCATTCGCGGCGACGAAAGCTTTGCAACTCTTGATCTGCTCAGGGTAAACCTTGCGTCCGGCGGCGCAGAGATATTTAAGTTCGGCGCGTCGGCAAGCGTGGCGGTGGGAGATAAAATGCGCCTTATCTCAGGCGGCGGTTACCCCTTGGGAATAATAGACGAGCTAAGCGCAACGTATGCAAAGATTGACGGCGAGGAGGGCGGCGTATGCATAGCCATGCTCACGGACGGAGCGGGCAGCCCGGGGGCTGCCGAGATTGCCGCTCTTGTCATCGAAAGCAGCGAGCTTAGCTGCGAAGAAGCTGCGGCGGCGATTGCACACCGAGCATTTTCAAAAAACAAGCAAACATCCCCCGACGACGTCACTGCGGCTATAGTCAGAATAAAAAGAAAATCAGATTACAATGCGTAACAATTTAAAATATATATGTAAAAGTTATGTTAAGTCGAGGCTTAAAACGGTGCTGTGTATGAAAAGTTTATAGTAATAGTGCATAAAAAGTAGCTCGTGTTCATGTGGAAATATGAAAAATGTGATAAAAAAACTTGCAAAAATGATATAACTTTATTATAATAAAATCATAATAATATGCGAGTGCGCACCGAGACAGAAATAAACCTGATATTCCTCTTAACGAGGGAATTTTACATAGTTATATCTGCGCGTCGACGGCGTGATTGTAATTGATTCAAAGGGGAGTGATTTAAGTGGAGACAATTAAGGAGTTTGCAAAGAGTTTTCTTTCCGGCAAGTGCCGTGATGCGGCGGACTTTTTGGGAGCTCATAAGATAGCGGAGGGCGAATACGTATTCAGAGTTTGGGCGCCCAACGCAAAGAAGGTTTCCATAGTAGGAGACTTCAACGGATGGGACAGTGAGAAAAATCCCTGCAAGAGGCATAAAAGCGGAATATGGGAAGGCAAGGCTGCCGGCCTTGGCAAGTATTCCGTTTACAAGTACTGCGTAGTGGGTGCGGACGGTGTCGTGAGGATGAAGGCCGACCCGTACGGAGTGCACATGGAGACAAACCCCGCGACAGGCACAAAGATATATGATATATCCACCTATGCCTGGAAGGACGGGGCGTGGATGCGACGCAGAAAGACAAAATCGCCTTATAATGCGCCAATGAACATATACGAGGTCAATCTCGGCTCGTGGAAGCAGTACCCCGACGGAAACTTCTTTAATTACGAGAAGGCTGCCGAGGAGCTTATTCCCTACGTGAAGAGCATGAACTACACCCACGTTGAGTTTATGCCGCTTGCGGAGTACCCGTATGACGGTTCGTGGGGCTATCAGGTCATAGGATATTTTGCTCCGACGTCGAGATTCGGAACTCCGGACGATTTCATGAAGATGATAGACAAATTCCATCAGGCGGGAATAGGCGTAATACTCGACTGGGTGCCTGCGCACTTTCCTAAGGATGAGGCGGGACTTTACGAATTTGACGGCTCGCCGTGCTATGAGTATTCCGACCCGCTGAAGATGGAGCACAAGGCGTGGGGAACGAGGGTGTTCGACTTCGGAAGGCCGGAGGTAAGGTCGTTTTTGATATCAAACGCGATTTTCTGGCTTGAAAAGTATCACGTAGACGGCTTGAGGGTGGATGCCGTGGCGTCCATGCTCTACCTCGACTACGACAGACAGGGCGGAGAGTGGCGTCCAAACAAATACGGCGGAAACGAAAACCTTGAGGCTGTGGAGTTTTTGCAGCAGCTGAATACCGCGGTGTTTGCGCGCTGCCCCAACGCCATAATGATAGCGGAGGAGTCCACTGCGTGGCCGAACGTCACAAAGCCCGTCGATGTCGGCGGACTGGGCTTCAACTTCAAGTGGAACATGGGCTGGATGAACGACATGATGAAGTACATGTCCATGGATCCCTATTTCAGGAGCTATAATCACAATCAGCTCACCTTCTCATTCTTCTATGCTTTTTCGGAGAACTTCATACTCCCCATATCGCATGATGAGGTTGTCCACGGCAAGAAGTCGCTTATAGACAAGATGCCGGGCGACATAGATATGAAGTTCTTGGGCGACAAGGCGTTTTTGAGCTACATGATGGCGCATCCGGGAAAGAAAATGCTCTTTATGGGATGCGAGTTTGCCCAGTTTAAGGAGTGGGACTACAAGTCGGGGCTGGAGTGGTTCATGGTTGACGAATTTGAAAACCACCGCAACTTCCAGACATTTGTTAAGAACCTGAACAAGTTCTATCTTGACAACCCGCCCATGTGGACTGAGGACTACTCGTGGGACGGATTCAAGTGGATTTCCGCCGACGACTACAAGCAGAGCATAATTGTTTTCAGAAGAATTGACGACTCCGGCAAGGAGGTAATAGCAGTTTGCAACTTTGTGCCGGTTGAGAGAAAGGGATACCGCTTCGGAGTGCCTTATAAGGGCACGTATACCGAGGTGTTCAACTCCTCTTCAAAGGACGGCTCCCCGTATGCAAACCAGCCCGTGAAGTCTGAAAACGAGCCCATGCACGGCTTTGACCAGTCTATAGCGATAGATATACCCGCCATGTCGGTTATGTACTTCAAGGTGAGAAAGAATCCCGCACCTAAGAAGGCAAAACCCGCGACGGAAAATAAAGAACCTAAAAGCTAAAACGAAAGGAAGAGAGAAATGTATAACAAGAAAGAATGTGTTGCGATGCTTTTGGCAGGGGGACAGGGCTCAAGGCTTTATGCTCTCACAAAGAACGTCGCCAAGCCCGCCGTTCCCTACGGAGGCAAGTACAGAATCATCGATTTTCCTCTGTCTAACTGCGTAAACTCCGGCATAGACACCGTCGGCGTTCTGACGCAGTACCAGCCGCTCGTCCTAAACGATTATATCGGCAACGGTCAGGCGTGGAACCTTGACAGAATCCACGGAGGCGTTCATATACTCCCGCCCTATCAGTCCAATTCGGGCGCGCAGTGGTATGAAGGAACCGCAAATGCAATTTATCAGAACCTTTCGTTCATAGAGAGGTACGACCCGGAATATGTCGTCATACTTTCGGGCGACCATATATACAAAATGGACTACTCCAAGATGCTCAAGTTCCACAAGGAAAAGGGCGCGGTTTGCACAATCGCCGTCATAGAAGTTGAGCTTGCGGAGGCGTCGCGCTTCGGAATCATGTCAACGGACGAAAACGACGCCATAACAAAGTTCGTTGAAAAGCCAAAGGAGCCGGAGAGCACCTTGGCTTCGATGGGCATATACATATTCTCGTATCCTACGCTTAAAAAGTACCTCACCGAAAACGAGCTTGACGAGACCGCGACAAAGGACTTCGGAAAGAATGTAATCCCCGCCATGCTTGAAAACAAGGAAAAGCTCTATGCGTACCGCTTCAGCGGATATTGGAAGGACGTCGGAACGATAGACAGCCTGTGGGAGGCAAACATGGATCTTTTGAACCCTGTGGTGCCTCTTGACCTGTACGATCAGAGCTGGAAGATATATTCAAATAACGACTCCCGCGCACCTCACCTCATAGGCAGAAACGCCAAGGTGCAAAACTCGATGATAACCACCGGCTGCATCATAGAGGGAACTGTTGATTTCTCGATGATTTCAGGCGGAGTTACGATAGAAGAGGGAGCGACAGTCACCGATTCAATACTCATGCCCGGCGCGACCGTAAAGAAGGGCGCGGTGGTTGAGTACGCGATAGTCGGCGAGTCAAGCGTTATCGAAGCGGGAGCGCATATAGGCGCAAGACCCGAGACAATAGAGAACAAGTCGGAGTGGGGCATTGCAGTTGTAGGTCATGATATAACCGTAAGCCAGGGCACTGTTGTCGCACCCAAGCAGATCATTTCCGCGGATATATAAGGAGGAAGAGCTATGAGTTATAACATGACAAATGTTTTGGGTATAATCTTTGCAAATTCGCATGAGGAATGTATACCTGAGCTTTCAGCTAACAGAACAATGGCGTCTATACCTTTCGGGGGAAGATTCCGCCTTATTGATTTCCACCTGTCCAACATGGTCAACTCCGGGATGACGAGGGTTGGCGTGATAACAAAGTCCAACTATCAGTCGCTCATCGACCATATCGGCTCCGCAAGACAGTGGGATTTAGCCCGTACCGACGGAGGACTCACCATACTCCCTCCCTACGGAAGAACCGATTCCGGACTTTACACCGGCAAGCTCGAAGCAATTCGCGGCGCGCTCGGATACATAATCAAATCTCCTTGCGAGTATGTTGCAATCACAGACTGCAACATGGTGTATAACGCCGACTTTTTAAAGCTCACCGAAGCCCACATAGAGTCCGGCGCGGATATAACCTGCGCAACCGTAAACGCAGAGTTCACCGCATCCGAGACCGCAGACTCGATCATCTTCAACGCAGGCGGCAACGGCAGAGTAAAGGAAACCATCATCAACTGCGCAAGAGCGGGCAACTATAAGATGAGTTTAAATGTGTTCCTTCTCAAGAAGCAGCTCCTTATAGACCTCGTCACAGACCTGATTCCGAAGGGCAAGCTCAACTTTGCCCGCGACATACTCCAGGACATGGCTGACGAGCTTGATATAAGAGTGTACGATTACGAGGGCTACTACAGCAAGATAAGCGACCTCGAGAGCTATTACGGCGCCAACATGGCGCTTTTGGACAAGTCCAACCTTGAAAGACTCATATTGATGAAGAGACCTATCTACACAAAGGTAAGAGACGACGCTCCTTCAAAGTACGGACTCAACAGCTCCGTCACAAACTCTTTGGTTGCGGACGGATGCATTATTGAGGGCGTTGTTGAAAACTCGATACTCTTCAGAGGCGTGAGAGTTGAAAAGGGCGCCGTTGTGAGAAACTGCATACTCATGCAGGACACCATAGTGGGCGAGTCCACCGAGGTTTCAAACATCATCACCGACAAGGAAGTAAAGATAGGCGACATGCTTTGCATATCTTCGGCGGAAGGCAGCCCGTTGTATATCGCAAAGAGGCGAATTCTGTAAAATAACAATCGCATCGGCGCATTTATCATTTATGAAAGGATGATTTCAAATGAAAATTTTATATGCAGCAAGCGAGGCGCTCCCGTATATTGCTTCGGGCGGACTTGCAGACGTTGCGGGATCTTTGCCGAGAGCGCTCAACGAGGCGGGACATGATTGCAGAGTTGTTCTGCCCCTTTATGCGGGAATAAGACAGGATCTGAGGGACAAGCTTGAGTACATGACCAACTTTTATGTTCCGGTTTCGTGGAGAAATCAGTACTGCGGCGTGTTCAAGGGCGTCGAAAACGGCGTGACCTACTACCTTTTGGATAACGAGTACTACTTCAAGAGAAACGGAATATACGGTCACTATGACGACGCGGAGAGATTCACGTTCTTCTCAAGGGCTATCCTTGAAATGCTCAAGCACATCGACTTCATGCCGGACGTCATAAACGCAAACGATTGGCAGACCGCGCTTGTGCCCGTGTACTACAGCCTCTTTTACAGGAGCCAGCCGGGATTCGGCAACATCAAGACGGTGTTCACCATTCACAACATACAGTATCAGGGCAAGTACGGAATGGAGCTTTGCACAGAGATAATAGGCCTTCCAAAGGATGCATGGCATATAGTGGAGTATGAGAACTGCTGCAACTTCATGAAGGGCGCGTTTGAAACCGCCGACAAGATCACAACCGTGTCTCCCACCTATGCACAGGAGATACTCAACCCCTACTTCTCTCACGGACTTGACCCCGTGCTCTGGAGCAAGCAGTATAAACTCTGCGGCTTCCTCAACGGCATAGATCAGGACGTGTACAACCCCATGACCGACCCCGCGCTTCCCGCGCACTTCTCTGCGGAGGACAAAGCGGGCAAGGCAGAGTGCAAAAAGTGCCTGCTCGAGGAGATGGGTCTGCCGGTGGGCAAGGAACCCATAATGGCTATCATAACAAGACTTGTTGCGCATAAGGGCATAGACCTCATCAAGTGCGTGTTTGAGGACATGGTTCGCCTGGGCTACAAGTTTGTGATACTCGGCTCGGGAGATAAGCAGTATGAGGACTTCTTCAGGGAGATGGCATACAGATATCCTGACAGAGTCGCCGCAAAGATAGGCTTTATTCCCGACCTGGCGCACAGAATTTACGCCGGCGCAGATATGTTCTTGATGCCGTCCCAGAGTGAGCCTTGCGGACTTTCGCAGATGGTTGCACTCAGATACGGCACCATCCCGATAGTAAGAGAGACGGGCGGCCTGAAGGACAGCATAACCGACTGCGGCGGACCGGGCGGAAACGGATTTACGTTTAAGACGTATAACGCTCACGACATGCTCGACGCAACTGTCAGAGCAAGAGCGTACTACGATAAGCGCATGATGTGGGGCAAGCTTGTCAGCCACGCACTCAGAGAGGACTTCAGCTGGAGACGCTCCGCCGAGCTGTACCTTGGTCTGTACAGAGAAATTGTGGGCTAACCTCTTTACAAAAGAAAAATTTTGTGATACAATAACTGACGTTGCAGCGGCTTTGCAAACGCTGCAGCGTCAGTTTTTATAAGTATGCAGGTATGGCGGAATTGGCAGACGCGCATGGTTCAGGTCCATGTGAGAGCAATTTCATGCAGGTTCAAGTCCTGTTACCTGCACCACGGTGTCGCAGATACTATATAGTGTCTGCGATTTTTTTGCGCCGTGCGCGTATGTACTCAGCACGGCAAAAGCTTTGCCGGTATTTGAAGCGAATTGTCCGGCAGAACCTATCACCGCACGCTTGCCATCCTCACAAGCGGTTACAGGGCTTGGCGATGAGCACGAGGCTAAAATATTTACAAATTTATGCTCTCCATATATATATATATATATTA
>ERZ779877.1246-NODE-1246-length-22780-cov-3.107635_pt1 | contig 22780 bp, 19 predicted proteins | sample MGYA00511556_ERZ779877 | MGnify/ENA primary metagenome ERZ779877 (study PRJEB29588, sample SAMEA2159338) | human gut metagenome | biome: human gut; feature: human-associated habitat; material: faeces | place: Denmark | collected 2008/2010 ...
CATCGTATAAAACACTATCAACCATAACACATCGGGCCGGGGGACAACGAATCCGTTTCCCCCGGCCTTTGTTTTACCTCCAAGCGCCCGTTGGAAAATTGGGATTTCTTCTTGTGTGGAACAGGCCGTTTCCGTGGCAGGAGGCAGGCGTCCGCTCCGGCGGATTTTAGAACCGCCGGAACGGGGGTAAACTATAAGGTATCCTATATGATGGGGATAAGATGACATTGTATAGTCGCGATGACAGTATGTACATGGTGCTTGAAAGAGAGATTTCGGATGGAATTAAATCCATACTCCCGATTCTACGAATGTTTATTCAATAGACGGGGAAAAACTTGAGTCCCCATAAAAAGAAACTAATATAACAAGCGGCAAGAAAGTTTTTGTAAAATAGGGAAATAAAAAACGCCAAGCGCAGAATCCGCACGGTTTTTCATGCTTTCATCATCCCTTTTAACCTTGTTTAATGTTGTTGTTGCATGTTTGCGTGTATGTATGATGATGTTTTTCGTATCTTTGCCTACATGAGAAAGGAACTGGGGAAATGGCTGATGGACATAGCCAAGTATATGACGACAGCTATTCTGTTATCGTCAGTATTTAGTGGAATAGAAGAATGGGCTTGGTATGTTTATGCTTTAATTGTGGTGGCAGTGTTGGTGACCCTGTTCGTAGGATTGTCAATGGTTAAAGATAAGGAGGAATGAATATGGGAGCAATAATAACATCTGTGTTGGTAATCTTTATTGCCGTTGCAGGCTATGTGTATTTCAACTATCAAGACAAGAGAAGAGAAGTACACAAGGATAAAACTTAGCAGGAAACGATTTCTGAAATCCTTTTTGGCTGCAAATAAAACGCCCCGCGTTGCTTTCACAAGTGGCGCGGGGCGTTCATGTTTGCAAAAAGTTTATTTCCGTGCACTGCAAAGTTACCTTTACGGCTGGATATGAGAAAGAGGGCGTATCGGGAATTTCTGCGCACCCTCTTTGTCTTACCTCCAAGCGCCCGTTGGAAAATTGGGATTTCTTCTTGTGTGGAACATGCCGTTTCCATGGCAGGAGGCAGGCAACACACGGCTGAATGGAGCCATAAAGGAGGGCGGGAACTCACGCTTTTGCTTGCAAAAAATCCCCAATGGCTCATCCGGAATCAATGCCGTCCATCCGGCCGGCGAATCACATGAACCTAAAAGAGTCAAGGTTTGGTCCGTCCATGACCAAACCTTGACTCTTTTAGGATTGCTCTTCCGGCGACCGCGATTCGGGGCGCGGCGCCTCTGGGCGTCAGCGCCGCGGAACGAACGTCCTCACGTATTCCACCCCGCCGTCGGCCACCTTGGTGGCAGACAGCACCAAATCCACAGCGGAAGCCGACAGTTCCCAATACAGGTCTACCTCGCCGGCCGCCAAGCGTTCGCCCACGGCCTCACGCTCGTTGCCCTTGAGCGACGACAGGTCGACAAACGTCGTGTCGGAGGGCGAGTCCACGTCCACATAGTAGCCACGCCCCGAGGTGTAGCCCAGCTTCTTTGCGCTCATCCACGCCTGTTGCAACTTGAACACATAGCCATCCGGCTTCTGCACTTCGTAGGTGAAGAACTCCGTGATTTGGCTCAAACCGGCATCGGAGAACACGAAGGCGCGGTTGATGGTGTCGACGGGAGCGCTTCCGGGCAGCGGGTCGAGGAACTGGCCCAGGCAGGTGTTCGCGCCCGACTGGAACACGCGGGGATAGAGCTGCAAGGTTTTGTCCATGCAGTCGCCCCACTTGGAACTGTAAACGTCGCACGCCACCACGGTGTATGTGGCCGTGGACATCAGTTCTCCACCGGCGTTCCCGCTCGCGTCCGGCCCCACGAACACATATTGCGCCCTGAAGTCCAGCGCATGCTCTCCCGGCTCCTCGGCGGCAGTGAAACTGCAATAGGCTTTTCCGTCCCTGACATCCGTCGCCTTGCCCCACAAATCCTCTTCGCCGTTCCGCCAGTAGTATTCCACGCTCCTCAGGTTCTCGCCTCCCGTGGGCAGCACGATGCTGGCCGTCATAGGCTGTCCCGGGCGCACGTCGTCGGTCTGTCCCAGTTCCACGTCCGCAATCGAAGCGGGCAACACGCCGTGAGGCGTCTGGTCTTCCTCACACGCCACAAACATTAAAAAAACTCCACAAACAGCCATACTGTTCTTCAACCATACATTCATTTTCTTCTTGCTTTTTATCATAACTTATAGTATAACTAAAATGATTCGCGGTTATTCCCTCACGACGGCGGTACACCGGCCTCATTTCCGCCCATCCCGCCGCGGAAGGCGGACAAGCGCCTTGCGGAGCGCGGAAGCGTGCTTTCCGCAAGGTGCTCAAGTACTCTGCGGAGAGTACTCGAGTACTTGCCGCAGAGTACGCTGACGGCCTCTGCACGCCGTGGCGGTCCGTAGGGCAAAGTCGGACACGCCCTTGCCCCGTGCCGCCCAAGGCATGCCCGGCGGCGGGAAAGGGTCCGCTAGGCACGCACCGGCAGCATCGCGGCCGCAAAGATAGCCGCAGGCTTCAGGGCATCAGAATTCCTTACTCGCAGAAGGAAGCGTCACCAGATATGCGTCCGCAGCTCGGGAGAAAGGTAGAGCATGTCGCCCCATTGCACATCGAACAACTCATACCATCGGTCGCAGTTCATCACCACTCCGTTCACCCTCTCCTTGGGAAGCGCGTGTATGTCCTCACGATTGCTCCACTCCGCTATTTCCGCCGTATATTTCGAGCGCCACACTTCCGCCCAGCCTTGGTAGAAGCGCCGCTCCTGTTTCTCCCGCTCTTCGCCATAGAATCCTTCGCGCTCCAGCTTTTTCACATACGCCTGGTGCGCCACTTCCACTCCGCCCAGGTCGGCGATGTTCTCCCCCAGCGTGTTTTCCCCGTCGCAATACAGCCCGGGCAGTTCGTCGGGCATGATTTCCAGCAGGTTGTAGCAGTTGACGAGCGACTGGCATCTCTCCGTGAAGGCCATCTTGTCCATCACGGTCCACCAGTTCCTGTAGTTGCCGTCCTTGTCGAAGTTCGCCCCAAGGTTGTCGAAGCCGTGAGTGATTTCGTGCCCTATCACGGCGAACGACGCATAAGCGTAGGCATCCGAAATATCCTCACTGATGAAAGGCGGCAACATGAAAGCCGGATAAATGAGGATGGCGTTGCAATCCCGATAGTAGAAACAATTAGGAAGCAGCAGGCTCATACCCGGCTCCGAAATGGACAGGTGGAAGCTCATCTGCTTGGAGTCTTGCCCCTGAAAAGCCTTCACCAGGGCGAAGCGCGATTCGCGCAACTGCATCACATCCTCCAGGAACGTCGCCCCGGACAGTTCGGGCAGACCCTCCTCCAGCCATTCGTCGGGATAGCCCACGTTGACTTTCATGACTTCGAGTTTCTCCATGGCGTTCTGTTTGGTGGTCTCGCTCATCCAGTCCAAGTCGGCCAAGCGCTCCCCGAACGCCTCCTTCAGTTCCTCGCACGCGACCTCGAAACGCTCTTTCAACTCGGGGCTGACGTAACGGGGGCCGAAGGCATGGGAAATCGGATAGCTCATGTAGTCGTTCATCGCTTCGCGCACGATGCTGTTCCATGTGCCGGCATCTCCCTCTTCAGTGGCAAAGGTGGAAGAGGTGTACTTGTAGTCCTCCATGACCGAATATTCCATCAGCCGCTTCAGGTCTTCCACCGACCATCCTTCCACCCACTGGACAATGTCTTTCATCTCGTCTGCCACCATGACATACTCGGGGTCGAGCCCAAGGGCCGACACCAGCGTCTGGGCCAGGCTTTCGCCCACGCCACGGGTGGACGACGCCACCACCAAGGGCCTCAGCCCGTCCCTCAATTCGGGATGCTTGCGCAGGTTCTCCATCGACAAGTTCATGTCGCCTGCCATTTCCCGCAGCCGTCCGACCAGCCGGAGCGCATGGTCGGCCTTCCGGCGGGCCGACTCTGGCGACTCTCCCACACGGGCATAAGCTTTGGAGAGGAACTCCGTCTCGTCCCCCTCTCCTTCTCCCAACACAGACCCGTCCGGCAGGTCAAGGCCCAGATAAATCTTCCCGTTGTTGGGAAACGGCGTGAAACACAAAACATTGTCGTATCCCATTCCCAGGCTTTTGGCCAGCGCCAGCCAGCCTTCTTCTGTCGTGGTGAAATTGGCCAACTCGGCCAGCCTTTGCTCCACTATGGCTTCGGCCGCCTCGGTGGATTGGTCCACCTGCTTCGCGTCCGCGGAGAATTTCTCAATAGTCGGGTCGTCCAAAGCCTTGAACCGCTGGGCTGCCACTTCGTCCATCTCGGTCCAGACCAGCCCTATCTCGCTTTCACCGCCCAAGTCCGCATTCTTATGCCACATGCCAATGCAGTACATATAAAAGTTATCGCCCGGACTGTAATTCTCAGCGTCGATATGGGCATCAAAGTCCCAGTCCTTACCGTCGACGGCCGAAGGCGGCAACGGTTCTCCCATTTCCGGTTCATCATCGTGGCAGGCCACCAAGAAAAAGGCGGTCGCAGCGCAACACATCATGAAAAATCGTTTCATTCAGAAGCTTGTTTTATTTATTAATAATGTATACCTCCGTCTCTGTTTGTCTTGTCATAAATGTCCATTCCAACGGCAAAGGATACCCATGCTTGGTTTTCCTGCGCAAAATTAGCCCCTTGCAAATAGGCGGAAATGGCGTTTTTGGCCTTTCGTATGACGTTTTTGGCCGACACGGCACAAAATGTCATGGCAGTTGCCGTTTTTCCCCGAAAAAGGCTTACCTTTACGCTTGATTAGACAAAAGAGATGAAAAACCTTCTACACTTAAAAAATGTCTTGTGGATATTCGTATTCCTTCTGTCCTCGACCCCATGCCTTTCTCAAGAGGCCGGAGGGGTGTTGGACATCGACTCCATAGACAAACTCTACGTGACCGACGCTGCCGAAGCGCTAAGGCAAATCGGTAAGTTGCGCGCGCAATGCGAAGCCACGGGCTGGAAAACGTGCAGCGAAGCCCACCTGGAAGCCGTGGAATCGCAAATCCATCACAGGCTGGGCGACCATCGCAACTCGCAAAAGCACGCCTATGCCGCACTGGCCGCCCCCAAGGAGGAGGACAACACCTGGAGGCTGGTGGCCTATCAGACCTTGTGCGAATCCTTCCACTCCACCGGTAACTATGCACTGCTCGGGAAATACGCCATGAAGATGAGCCAAGAAGCCGACCTGCCTGCCTTTTCCGCCCTGGCACGCATCTACGAGGCACAAGCCATCGGGCGGACAGGAGCGCCGGAAACCGCTATTTCACAAGTTGATACGGCACTATACATAATGGAAAGCTCTAAGCCGAGAACACGGAATGAGAAGTTCAACGCCTTGTTGCTCTATTACCTCGCGCTCGAAACAAAAGCCCAAATCTGCCACGAGGCGGGACGATACAAGGAAGCTTATGACTATTCCATGCAACACCTTGAACGATTGAAACAGGAAGAGCGCAAGGGATATGACGACATGGACTTGAACGGATTCAAAACGGAACGCCTCGTCGTTTACCTTAAGCTGGCCAACATCTGCCAGCCAGTGGTTCGAGAAGGGCATGCAGCTCTATCAAGAACTGGAACACTCGGAAAGGACTACATGCGAAGTGGCGGACTACTTGTTCTCCACCGGACAATACGAACGCTATGAGCGCATTATCGTGCCGGCATTGGAGGAATTCTTGAAGAAGGCGCCCACCCAACCGGCCATGCACATGGTCTGGCAATGGACAAACATCTTGTCCGCCAGCGGAAGGCAGGACGAACTCGCCCGATGGACCATGAAAGGAATGGAAATGGGGAAAAAACTGGTCGGACACACCGACAAATATGCAGGAACAGACTTCCTGATGGCTTACGAAAGCGAACTGAAGGACAAGGAAATCGAAACGCAGCAGGCTGAGATAACGGCCAACCGGATCAAGACAATAGCCATCACGGTGATAACCGTCCTTATCGCCGCAGGATTCGCCGTGACCCTGATTTCATGGAGACGGCAAAAGCACAACGTGAAGTTCCTGTATCGGCAAATAGAAGAAAACCAGCAAAAAGCACGACTGGCCGAAGAGCAGATGCTCCAGGCCAGCCATACGCCTCCGGCCTCGCACGAGGCCGAAGACGATGTGAATGAAGATAATAAGACGGACATGGACCTGCTGACCACGCTGCACGACTTCCTCAAGGAAGAAGGACGTTTCCTCGACAGCGGGCTCACCATGGAACAGATTGCCCAGCAGCTCTCCGTAAGACAGAAGAAACTGAACGCCACGCTGCAGGCCTGAAAGGCACCACCCTTGTGGGCTACGTGCGGGACATGAGAATGGAATACGCCTGCGACCTGCTGAAGAACCATCCCGAAATGAAGGTGGAAGCCGTGGCCATGCAATCCGGATACAACACGCCACGGCAATTCATGCGTGCGTTCAAGGAAAAGTATAACATCACGCCTTCCGAATACCGCCACGCTTCTCTCCGGGACAAGAAGCTCCACAATGCCACGCCTGCACCGGAGGAAGAATAACGGCGGCGCACTTTCACCCCCCGGGCATCATCACAACGCCTTCCTTCTTCATGCCGTCCACCTTGATGACGACGGGCGAGGCAAAGCGCACATGACGCACATGCGCCGTCTCCTCCACGGCAGGCTGGCTGTTCAGGAAGGCTTGGTTGTACACACCGTCGCCCATGTAGTCGTTCACGGTGAAATATCCCACCCCGAAGCTCGTCAGGTTCTGGAAGAAGTGCGTGCCTTGGCTCGGGTCCACGCGGTAGTTCGTCAGGCCGGACTCCACTATGACCCGCGCGGCCGAAATGTTGGGCCACTTCACCGGCACGCCCAGCCATGAATCGCTGCTTCCCCAACGTCCCGGACCGACAAGCACGTAATTGCGCCCTTCTTCGAGGAACTTGCGGTTGATGCGGTCTATCTCGTCGGCAATGGCCGGATTGTTGTAGGCCGAGTAATCCTCCGTCTTCACATACACCACGTCGAACACATCGCTGCTCACGCCCTGCCCTATCGCGTTGTGCGAACGTATCAGGGTCGCCTCGTCAGGAATCTCGCGCAGGTCCTCGTCCAACATCATCTTGTTGTCCACCATGGGGCGGATCTGCAGCAAATAGAACACACCGGTGCGGTCATCGTTCAAGCGCACGGCAAATTCCACTTCCACTTCCCGGCGCATGCTCTCACGCCCGTGCTTCAGAATCAGGCGCAGAATCTCTGGCAAAGGAAAGACGCCCTGCTGCAGGACACCGCAGAACGTGACCAACTTTCGCCCGCCGTCGTAGATGCCGTCACGGATAACCATGTCGTACGGGTCGTAAGTCGACGCTATGTATTGCAGCGAACCGTCCTGCTCGGCTTCCTTCACGGGAAGTTTCAGGAGGTTGAAACCGTCGTCCACGCAAAATTCTCCCTCCACGGTCTTCATCTCCAAGGCATAGAAACGCGTCTGCGTCTCTCTCAAGGCAATCTCCATCTCGCTCGTCTGCAGCACCTTGTCGGGATGAGCCGGACAGACACGAAGGTTCATTCCTCCGTCCACGATATACTTGCCCAAGCCCAAGGCCAGGTTGACGGTGCCTTCTTCGGCTTTCTCGTCGCCGATGGGATAGTAGTTCATCGAGCGCGCCACCCCTGAAATGTTCGGATAGAAGCGGTCGCCGTAGCGCTTTCCCGCCACTTCCTGCAAGATGACAGCCATCTTCTCCTGGTCGATGACGTTGCTGGTGGCCGTCATGTAAGCCTTGCTGTCGCGATAGTAAACCGACGCATACACACCTTTGATTGCCTTGCACAACATTTTCAGGCGCTCGTCGCGGTTCTCCACATAGGGTATCATATAAGTGGAATATATCCCGGCAAAAGGCTGGTAGTGGGCATCCTCGAGCAACGAAGAGGAACGGATGGCGATAGGTTCGCGCACTACGTCCAGATAAGCCGTAAGGTCGTCTATCAGGCGCTCCGGCAAGCGTGCCGCCAAGAAGTGGCGCAGGATTTCCTCGTCTGGGATGTCGGACAGCGCAATCTGGTAGAGTTCGTTGTTGTCCATGAACTCGTCGAAGATGTCCGTGCAGAGCACCACCGTCTTGGGAATCATGACATCGGCGTTGTCGAAGGCGTTCAGGTCGGGGAACTTCTTGATGATGTGGTCCAGGAAAGCCAGTCCGCGCCCCTTCCCGCCCAGCGAACCTTCGCCGATGCGGGCGAAGTTGCTGAAGCGGTCGAAACGGTCGCGATGGAACACCGCCACCACGCCTTGGTTCTTCATCCGCCGATAGCTCACGATGGCATCATAGATGATTTGCCGGTGCGCGTCGACATCCTGCAACGAGCGCCACGTGATGTGCTTCAGAAACTCCGAAATGGGGAACAAGGCACGCGAGCAGAGCCAGCGCGACACATTGTTGCGCGTGATATGATACAGAAGCGACTCCTTCGGCAACGTGAAGATATTGTTTTGCAGGTCTTTTAAGTTCTTGATGCGCGCCACCTCTTCCAACGTGACGGGGTCGCGAAACACGAAATCCCCGAAACCGAAATGCCGACGCACCAGCCGACGAAGGTCTACTCCGATTTTCTTGGAGTTCTTGTCGATGAAGTGTGCGCCGCACTTCTCGGCCCACTCGCTCTTGTCGACCTCGGTGGACTCCATGATGAGGGGCACGAACTCATCCTCGGCACGGATGGCCGACAGCAGCTCATATCCCGCCATCTCGTCGGTCTTCCCGCCACGCGGGAAGCGACAGTCGCTAATGACACCCAAGGTGTTCTCCTTGTAACGGCTGTACAAGTCCCACGCTTCCTCATACGTGCGGGCCAGCACGATTTTCGGCCGCCCGCGCATCCTGAGCGTCTCAAGCTGGGCGTTCAGGGCTTCGGTGGAGAACTCCAGGCTCTGCTGCAGCACGAAGCGGTAGAGGTTGGGCAGGATGGAAGAATAAAACCGTATGGAATCCTCCACCAGCAGTATCATCTGCACGCCCGCCGCCACGTCGTGCTCCAGGTTCATCTTGTCTTCGATAAGCTTGATGATGGAGAGGAGCAAGTCTGTGTTGCCCAACCAGCAGAACACGTAGTCGAAAATGGAAAAGTCCATGTGCTCCATGCTCTTCCGGATGCCGTGGCTGAAGGGCGTAAGGATGACGATAGGCACGGTGGGATTCTCCATCTTGATGCCCCGCGCGATGTCGAACACGTCGTTATTGTCCGTGCCCGGCATGCAGATGATCAGGTCGAAAGTCGTCTTGGCCAACTCGCTCTCCGCCTCGTCCTGGGAGGCCACCTGGAAAAAGCGGGGCGGATAGCGCAATCCCAGCTTCACATACTCGTCGAAAATTTTCTCTTCCACCCGTCCGTCGTCCTCGAGCATGAAGGCATCGTAGGGGTTGGCGATGAGCAGCACGTTGAATATCCGCCGCTTCATCAGGTCTACAAAGTCGGTGTCCCGCAACAAGGGGCACTCTTTGTTGTTATCGTCTGTCATATTCTTTGGATTCTTATCTTAAACAGAGAAACAAATTAACACAAAAATCCGTATACGCACAAAAAAAAGCACAAAAAAATGCCGCCGGCACAGCGTTTCCCTGCTCGGCGGCATTCCTCATGGCCCTTCCCGCACTCCTTTTCTCACACGATTCCTTGGGCCATCATGGCCTTGGCCACCTTCATGAAGCCTGCCACGTTGGCCCCTTTCACATAGTTGACGTATCCGCCCTGTTCCGTGCCGTAGCGCACGCACTGCTGGTGGATGTTGTGCATGATGGCATGCAGTTTTGCGTCGACCTCTTCCGCCGACCAGCAAAGGTGCATCGCGTTCTGGCTCATTTCCAAACCCGAGGTAGCCACCCCGCCGGCATTGACGGCCTTTCCCGGCGCAAAGAGCATCCCATGGCCGACGAAGGCGTCGATGGCTTCGGGCGTGCAGCCCATGTTCGACACCTCGGCCACGCACGTCACTCCGTTGGCAATAAGCTGACGCGCGTCATCTCCATTCAGTTCGTTTTGCGTGGCGCAAAGCAGGGCGATGTCGCACTCCACCTCCCACGGGCGGCGCCCCTCCACGAAACGGCTTCCGGGGAAGCGCTCGGCATAGGGACTGCAAATGTCGTTGCCACTGGCGCGCAGGGCCAACAGATAGTCTATCTTTTCCTCGTCCAGTCCGGCCCCGTCGTACACGTAACCGTCCGGACCGGAAAGCGTCACCACCTTGGCGCCCAGTTCCGCCGCCTTTTTACAGATGCCCCAGGTCACGTTGCCGAAGCCCGCGCAGGCGATGGTCTTGCCCTTGATGTCCTCGCCCTCATGGTTAAGGACTTCCTGGAGGTAGTACATAGCGCCGTAGCCGGTGGCTTCGGGACGGACAAGCGAACCGCCATACTCCAGCCCTTTCCCTGTGAGCACGCCGCTCCAATCGCGCGTCAGTTTCTTGTATTGCCCGAACAGGTAACCTATTTCCCTCGCGCCCACGCCGATGTCACCGGCCGGGATGTCGGTTTCAGGACCGATGTAGCGGAACAATTCGCTCATGAAGGCTTGGCAGAAACGCATCACTTCTGCCTCGCTCTTGCCGCGCGGCGAGAAGTCGGACCCGCCCTTGCCGCCGCCCATGGGCAGCGTGGTCAGCGCGTTCTTGAACGTCTGCTCGAACCCCAGGAACTTCAGGATGCTGAGATTGACAGAGGCATGGAAACGGAGGCCGCCCTTGTAGGGGCCTATCGCGCTGTTGAACTGCACACGATAACCCAGATTGACCTGCACTTCGCCGCGGTCGTCCACCCATGGCACACGGAAGATGATGACGCGCTCGGGCTCCACCAGCCGTTCTATCAGTTTCGCCCGTTCAAACTCGGGATGACTGTTGTAGACTTCCTCTATCGAAGACAACACTTCGTATACTGCTTGCAAATACTCTTTCTCGCCGGGATGCTTGGCCTCAAGCCTGGCCATTGTGCTCTGAATATCCATAGTCTTTGGTTTTAGGTATAGTGACATAATGTTCGATAACACATCTGCAAATCTATAAAACAAGACGAGAACATCCAAGGAATAATGGTTAAATAAGCTATAATAACATCAAAATGTCAGTCCAAAAGCATACTCCGACCTGCGGAAGCCGCCAAGCGACCGACGCGCACGGGCAAGGATCCCCGCCCGTTCCCGTCACTTCTCCCCGCCCAAGCCCGACAGGAGTTTCCCGGCCAGCCGGAGAAGGTCGGCCACACATTCCTTATCGGGAACGGGGATGCGCAGGGTGGTTTTTCCGGTTGTCCGGTCTTCCTCCACCAGTTCGTCGACCAAGCGGCTTGTGGCCTCGGGCGACTTGAGCGTCTGTGCCAACGCGCCAAAGAACGACAAGCCTTGTTCCACCAGTTTCCCGGCATCGGAAACCTGCGGCTGTCCGCCGGATTCCTCCTCGGCTGCGTCGGGAGCAAAAGCGAACAAGTCCGGTTCGGCCACCCGGGCCGTCTCCGCCGCCAAGTCCGGAGACGCGGACGGCTCTTCCTGTTCTCCCACGCAGACCGCCCCCGGCTCCTCTTCCGCTCCACCGGAAGACGGCAAGTCCACGACCGACGAAATGCTCTCCATAATCTTGTCCAGCTTGCTGTTTTCCAGGAACACACAATCTTCCCCGTTATCAAGGATGCCCTCGAAGAGCGATGTCTTGAAATCGAGGGTGGAGAGCATGCGCTCTTCTATGGAGTGGGGCGCCACCAGATTGAGCACCTGGATGTTACGTTGCTGGCCGATGCGGTAGATGCGGGCTATGCGTTGCTCTAGCACGGCGGGATTCCATGGCAGGTCCATGTTGATGACCACGGAAGCCACCTGAAGGTTCAACCCCGTGCTCCCGGCATCGGTGGAGATGAACACGCGGCTTTCGGGCAACTCGGTGAAGTTCTCCATCAGCGTTTTCCGGCGGTCGGAAGGCACGCCGCCGTGCAGGTACTCATAGCGCACGCCCAGCTTGTCGAGCTCGGCGGCCACGAGCCGCGCCATGCGCTCCCACTGGCTGAAGACCACCACCTTCTCGTCGCCGCTCTCGAACACTTCGGACAGGATATGCACCACTTCGTCCACCTTGGTGTCGTAGCGGCTCTTCTGGTCCAGGATGAACGTGCTGTCGCACACCATGCGCATCTGGCTGAGACACAAGAGCAACCGCTTGCGGTCTTTCTCGCTCAGGAAGTGCATCCGGTTCCACTTATGCACCAACCGGGCCACCTGCGACTGGCACTCTTCGTGGATGCTCCGCTGCTCTTCGGTCATGGGCACGAAGAGCACCTTGTCCATGCGCCGGGGCAGTTGCAAGGCCACGTCCTTCTTGCGCCGCCGGATGAGGACGTCCCGCAGTTTCTCACCCACGGCATTCAGGCCCTTGTAGCCCGTCACCTTCCCCGTGGACGTCTTCACCACCGTGTCGGCCACGAATTTGTAGTAAGGCCCCAGGCAATACTGGTCGACGAACTGCACCACGGAGTAGAGCTCCTCGAGTTTGTTCTCCAACGGCGTGCCGGAGAGCACCACGGCGTAGTCGGCCTTGATGCGCCGGGCAGCCTTGGCAATCTTCGTGTTCCAGTTCTTGAGGCGCTGCACCTCGTCCATGATGAGGAAGTCGGTCTGCAGGTGGTGCAGGATGGCAATGTCGTTGGCCATGGAGTTATAGGATACAATCTTATAAAAGGGTTCCGCCTCATAAAGCGCCCTCCGCTTGAAGTGATTGCCTTCCACCACCACGACCTGCGCGTCGGTGAACCGTTCGATTTCCTTTTTCCACTGGTATTTCAGGGAAGTGGGACAGAGTATCAGTGCGGTCGAAGCCATGCCCTGCCGGCGTATCAGTTCGGCGGTGCCGATGGCCTGCACGGTCTTCCCCAGCCCCATTTCGTCGGCAATGATGGCCTTTCCCGCACGATAGGCAAACCGGATGCCCTCTTTCTGGTAGGGATAGAGCCGCACCTTGAGCAGGGCGTCAATCACCGCGTCCGCGCTGTCCTCGGCCAGGAACAGCTCACGGCGTTTTCGGTCGCGCACCTCCATGATGAAGTCCATGACATCGTCGTACCAACGGAATGTGTCGCTGACGAGCAGGGCGTCGCGGAAGAAGTCCGTAATCGTGTCGACTGCCTCGGGACACATTGCACCGTCGGGGGTGAAATAAGGCTCGGCCAAGGCACGGAACTCACCGGCATGCTCCGTGCCGATGCGCAGGCGCACTTCGCGCCCGTGGCGGTAGGACAAATAGACGGACGTGTAGGGAGGCGTACCGGTGAAGGCCTTCTTGCCGCTCTTCTCCAGCCAAAGCCTGACGGCCTCCAGATGCTTGCACGTGCCCAAGCGGCTGGCTTTGAAGTCCATGCACGAGCAATAGTTCCACTCGCTTGCCTCTCCCCTGTAGACCACCCGGTAATCGTTGCGCGACACGGGATTGTGCACTGTGTAATATCCGGGATACTCCTTGGCATCCATCTCCTGGATGCCAAAATGTTCCTTGGCGACAATCTGACGGCGCAAGGCTATCTGCCATTGCTCCAGCGTCATGTTGCCGGGCCGTTGATAATAAGATGCTTTGGAAACCTTGTCCTTGCTTTTGCCTGTCTTTTTCTCTCCCATTCCGTGTCTTTTTGTTTTCTTCGCATAAAGTTAATCATCTTTGCTGACAACGAAAAGCATCGGAACGAAATTCTCGGCCCAAGACGGGAATTATGGTCTGAGGAAATGCCGGGAGGCGGAATAAGGGCTGGCTTAGGGCTGCTTGGATGTGTCCGGTTCGGGAGGACGGCATGCCGTTGTGCAACGAAGCATGATTCCCTTTTCGGGCCGTCCCGCCGCGGCATTCCGGATTGTACTTTCCGCAAAGTACTCGAGTACTTGCCGCAGAGTACGCTGACGCCTTCCGCACGACACTACGGGACGTGGGGCACAACCAGCCTGCGCCAAGCACATGCCCGACGGCCCCCGGCCGTCCCGCCCCAGCCGCAAACCGGGACGCACCGGACAAAAAAAGAAGCATGCCAAAAGCGCCTCTCCCATCTCCTGAGACAAGGCACGCCTTTGGCATGCTTCCTTATCAGTTAATCTGAAAAAAGCCCGATTACTTCAACGAGAATACGGGCTCTTTGTCTGTTCCTTCCACCACGAGCTTGTCCTCACGAAGCAACCAGCCCAAGGCCAAATACAATTCTTTGTCGGTCTTCACCTTAGCTGCTTTCTTCAAGTCTTTCGCGCTCAAGGGAGCATTTTCATTCAGGGCATTCCAAACTTGGCCTGCCACTTCTCCTGCATTTTCAAACATATTCTACAATCACTTTTAGTTAATAAACTCATCCTCTCAAAGGACATTCTTTCATAAATACGTACAAAGATAGCCTTTTATCCGATTGGTTTATAAAAAAACTTAAAAAGAATGCCGTTTTATAGGCTTATTTAACAAAGAAAAGCTTTTTTATGTATGTATTATGCCGTTCACATGACATCAACGCCCCACCGACTCCAAATAGTCGGCAATGATGCGCGCCGCGCCTTCAATGATTTTGGGGCATGGACGCTTGGCGTAATAGTCTGCCGTGCGCGGTTCCGCCTCGCTGCTCACCGGGGCATCGCGCTTGAGCCCCAGCATGTCGGCACACGTGATGGAACCGTTCTGGGCCTTGAACTTGGCCGCCAGTTCCTGCACAATGGCATAGTTCTTGCATTTCGTGGCGCGGTCTTTTCCCTCCAGCGCGGCCGTCTCCAGTCCGGCCAGCATGAACATCCCGCAGGCCGCCCCGCACGTGAGCCGCATGCGGCCGATGCCCCCGCCGAAAGAGGCGGACATGTGCAAGGCCTGCTCGCGCGTGAAACCGTAAATGTCGGCAAAAGCGGCCACCACCGATTGTGAACAATTATAGCCCTCACGGAAATTGGCCACCGCACGGGCTATCCTTTCTTCCTTGTCTTTCATCTCGCTTATTTCTCTTTAGATTATTTGCAAAATTACAAATTCTGAACTAATTTCGCACACAAAATCAAGATGACAATGAAAAAAACAACAACTCTGCTGCTCGCCACGCTATTGGGCCTGGCTGCCTGCCAACATGAAAGCTTCGACGAACGCTGCGGGAGGGAGGCACGGGAATACACCGAAAAGCAGTGCCCCCGACGGATGGACGACTACACGATGATGGACAGCCTCACTTTCGACAGGGCTTCGCGCACGCTCACCTATTATTATACAATGGAGGGCATGTTGGATACTGACTCCATGGCGACTCCCGAATTCGGCGAAGCACTGGAAACGACGCTCCGTAAGCACATAGTGAACTCCGTGGACCTGAGGAGTTACAAGAAGGAAGGGCTCAACTTCTGTTACCAATATAATTCCAAGTCCACCGGGAAAGTGCGCTACAAGGTGCTTTTCACGCCGGAAGACTACGGAAACGACCGCAACGCCACAGAAAAGAAATAAAGAAACGCCCGGCGCAACACAAAAACGGACCATCCCCGTGCATGCCCGATGTCATGGCATGCACGGGGATGGTCCGTTTTGTGTATGACGTCCTCTCAAGAACGGGACAAAGCTTGCTCCAAAGCACAAGCCAACTGGTCGGGGCACGAAGTGGGCTTCATGTCACAGCGGATACCCCGCAAACGGCCTATCACTTCGCGGGCAGGCATCCCCTCGACCAACTTCGAAATACCTTGCAGGTTGCCATGGCAACCGCCGACAAAGTGCACCGACCGTACCACATCGCCGTCCAGCGACACTTCAATCAGCTTGCTGCACGTCCCGGAGGTCTGATAAGTCAACTCCATGCTTATTCTTCTTCCGGCTTCATGTTCGTGTACACCGTCTGCACGTCGTCAAACTCTTCCAGTTTCTCCACCATTTTGTTCAACGTCTCGCGCACTTCCGGCGTCACGTCTTTCAAGTCGTTCGGAATGTAGGTGAACTCACCGCCGACATCCTCAAAGCCCTGCTCCTCCAGATGCTTCTGGATGGCACCATAGCTCTTCGGATCACCGTAAATCGTGATGGTTCCCTCTTCCTCGTCCATGTCGTAATCCTCTTCCACGCCATAATCAATCAGGTCGAGAATCAACTCGTCCATGTCCACCTCGGCCGGCTTCTTAAAGGTGAATACACACTTATGGTCGAAGAGGTAAGCCAAAGACCCCATTGTGCCCAGCGTGCCGGAATATTTGTTGAACACCGAACGCACGTCGGCCACCGTGCGGGTGGGGTTGTCGGTCAGCGTGTCGACAAACACGGCGATACCGTGAGGACCGTAACCCTCGTATGTCATGCTTTTATATTCGCTCTGGTCTTTTCCCATCGCGTTCTTGATGGCACGCTCGATATTGTCCTTCGGCATGTTCTCGCGCTTGCACGTCGCGATGATGGAACGCAAGGTCGGATTGTTTTCCGGTTCCGGCCCGCCCGCCTTCACGGCAATGGCGATTTGCTTACCCAGTTTCGTAAAAGTCTTGGCCATGTGGCCCCATCTTTTCAGCTTTGCAGCTTTTCTATATTCAAATGCTCTTCCCATTGGAATAAAATATTAAATATGTTCTCTTTTCCTCTTATCTTTTTCTCATTTTGTAGTTGAGCACCAAGCCGTAGACGATAAGCACCACGGTGGGCACCACCAATGCGCGAGTGTATCCCTGGAATGCGATCTGCATCAACCAGCAAAACACCAGCACGTAATATATCACCTTGGCTACTACCAACCCTTTCATCCGGCTGCCTTATCTTAATTTGGCACCAAGCTTATCCTGCAAGTTGGCAATCAGTTTGCCCATGATAGCGTCGATTTGCTTGTCGTTCAGTGTCTTCGTCTCGTCCTGCAATACGAAGTTCACGGCGTAGCTCTTCTTCCCGGCTTCCAAGTTCTTACCTTCGTACACGTCGAAGAGGGTCACTTCTTTCAGCAATTTCTTCTCCGTGGCGTAGGCCACCTTCTCGATTTCGGCAAATTCCACCTGCTTGTCCAACAAGAGGGCCAGGTCGCGGCTCACGGCCGGATATTTGCTGATTTCCGTATAGTTCACCTTGTTGTTGCGGATGGCCTTCATCAGAAGGCCCCAATTCAAGTCGGCAAAATACACCTCGCCGTCAACATCCAGGGCCTTGAGGAGCTTTCGGCTCACAACGCCCAACATGGCCAACACCTTCCCGCCACGGTTCTGTATCTCCAAACCCTTCGAATAGATGCCGCTATGGCTCGGCGCGAACACCAAGCTTCCGAAGTTCACGCCCAAACGGGTCAGAATGTTCAAGACGTAGGCCTTCAGCTCATAAAAGGAGCTTTCTTCATCGGGATGCGCCCACGAACCGCTCACGCGCTTGCCGGTCACCCAAAGTCCCAAGTGGTAATCTTCAGTATAAGCGTCCAACACATGCTTGATGACCTCAGGATCGCGCCCGCTGCTCACGCCGGGGATAATGTCCGGACACTTGTTCTCTTCATGGAAATAATAACAGTTTCCGAACTCGAAGAACTTCAAGTCGGCGTTCTTGCGGTTGGCGTTGTGCGCTATACATTCCAATCCTCCGAAGAGCAGCGTCTGGCGCATGGCATTCAGGTCCGAACTTAACGGATTCATCAGCTTCACCAACCGATGAGACGGATAGCTCTGCAAGCCATCGTAATAAGCACCGCGCTGCAAGGAGTTGTTCATGATTTCGTTGAAACCGCAACCCACCAACTGTTCGCCAATCAGGTTTTGCAGCTTGTGGCTCTTGTCCTCATCTCCCTTGACGTTCAGCGTGGACTTTACGGCGGCGGGAATCTCCACATTGTTATAACCATAGACGCGCAAGATGTCTTCCACCACGTCGCAGGGGCGCTGCACGTCTACCCGGTAAGCCGGCACCTGAAGTTTCAATCCTTCGGCCGTTTCCTCCAATATCTGCATTTCCAGGCTCGTCACAATGCTCTTGATGGTGTCCGCCCCTATCTCTTTCCCTATCAGGTCGTGGACATAACGATAGTCCAAATCCACGATGAAATCGGGCAAGGGATTGGGATAGACATCCTTGATTTCCATGGCAATCTCCGCACCCGCCAGCTCTTTGCACAGCAAGGCGGCCTGCTTCAAAGCGTAAATCACCCCATTGGGATCGATGCCGCGCTCGAAGCGGAAGGAAGCATCGGTGCTCAAGCCGTGGCGACGGGCACTTTTGCGAATCCACGTGGGATTGAAATAGGCGCTCTCCAACAATACGTTCCGTGTAGTTTCATACGTACCGCTACCCTTTCCGCCGAAGACACCGGCAATGCACATGGGCTCTTCCACATTGCAGATAGCCAGGTCGCGATCGCTCAACTTGTGCTCCACGCCGTCCAGCGTGACGAAAGGCGTGCCCTCGGGCATGGTCTTCACCACCACCTTTCCCCCCTTGATCATGTCGGCGTCGAAGCAGTGCAAGGGCTGGCCGTAAGCGAACATGATATAATTGGTGATGTCCACGATATTGTTTATCGGGCGCAAGCCTATGGTGCGCAACTTATTCTGCAACCATTCGGGGCTCTCCTTCACTTCGCAGTTTTTGAGAGTCACGGCTGCATATCGCGGACAAGCCTCCGTGTTCTGCACTTCGATATCGATGTCCAAGTCGTGGTTGTCCACCTGAAAACCATCGCATGCCGGCCGATGAAGGGCCGTCTTATGCCCGTTTTGCACCAACCATGCATACAAGTCGCGCGCCACGCCATAATGCGAGCACGCATCGGCCCGGTTGGGCGTGATGTCCACCTCAATGAGGTAATCGCTCTTCAGGTTATAGTATTCCGCAGCAGGAGTTCCCGGCACGGCGGTCTCAGGCAGCACGATGATGCCGCTGTGGTCCGTGCCGATACCGATTTCGTCTTCGGCACAAATCATGCCGTTGCTCTCAATCCCGCGCAGCTTGGATTTCTTGATGGTAAAACACTCGTCGCCGTCATATAATTTGCAGCCCAATGTGGCCACGACCACCTTCTGCCCGGCAGCCACGTTGCCTGCGCCGCATACGATTTGCACCGGCTCCCCCTCGCCGAGGTTGACGGTGCAGACATGCATGTGGTCGGAATTGGGATGCGGCACGCAAGTGAGCACTTCGCCAATGACCAGTCCCTGCAAACCGCCTTTCACGGGCTGCACTTCTTCCACGCTGCCTACCTCCAGCCCTTCCGAAGTCAGCGCATCGGCCACTTCCTGGGCTGTCAAGCCAAAATCAACATACTCTTTCAGCCAATTATAAGAGATATTCATATCTTTTGATTTTAAATTATTTCGAAATAACGTGCAAAAATACACTTTTTCGGGCAATCCACCAAGAAGAAGCCCGACAAAGCCGCTGCCAAACGCTGAGTTTTATCCCCGGCGTTGCCTCCGCCTGCCCCGCTCATTATCAGAACGGAAGCGGGCCGTCGGGCATGGGAGCGCCGAAAGGCGAAGCCATTTCGGCCGGAGGCGCCATGTCCGGAGTGGGCAACGGTGCACCCGGCCCTTTGTCCGACCCGAACACGGCCGCCTCGCCCGGCATGGGCACGTAGGCGTCTTCCTCCGGGTCTTGAAAACGGGCATATTCGGCACGGAACTTCAAAAGCACGTCGCCCACGGCGCCGTTTCTATGCTTGGCGATAATGATTTCGGCCATGCCATGCAGGTCGTGCCCTTTCTCGTCTTGGTATATCTTGTAATACTCAGGACGATGGATGAAGCACACCATGTCGGCGTCCTGCTCAATGGCTCCGGATTCACGCAAGTCGCTCAACTGTGGCCGCTTCCCCTCGATTCCCTCGCGGTTCTCCACTCCACGGTTCAGCTGGCTCAGTGCGATAATCGGTATGTTGAGTTCCTTGGCCAAGCCCTTGAGCGAGCGCGAGATGGTGCTGACTTCTTCCTGACGGCTGCCATACGACATGCCACTGGCATTCATCAGCTGCAAGTAGTCTATCAGAATGATTTTCACCCCATGCTCACGCACCAATCGCCGGGCCTTCGTCCGCAACTCGAACACCGAAAGCGAAGGCGTGTCGTCCACATAAAACGGCGCGTCGTACAGCTGCGTAATCTTGCTGTCCAGTTGCACCCATTCATACGGCGCCAATTGTCCGCTCTTCAGCTTCTCGCCGGGAATCTCGCAGACGTTCACAATCATACGGTTGACAAGCTGCACGTTGCTCATTTCCAAGGAAAACATCGCCACGGGAATCTTCATGTCCACCGCCATCTTCTTGGCCATGGACAGCACGAAGGCAGTCTTTCCCATGGCCGGACGGGCCGCGATGATAATCAAGTCGGAATTCTGCCAACCAGAAGTCATCTTGTCCAGCTTTTCAAATCCGCTGCTCAGTCCGCTCAACCCGTCGCTGCGCGCGGCAGCCTTCTGCAACATCTCGTAGGCCTCATGGATGACAGGATTGATTTGCGTATAATCCTTCTTCATGTTCTGCTGCGAGATCTCGAAAAGCTTGCCTTCGGCCTCCTGCATCAGGTCGTCCACGTCCGTCGTCGCGTCGAAAGCCTTTGTCTGCACCTGGCTGGAAAAGGTTATCAGCTCCCGCGCCAGAAATTTCTGAGCGATAATGCGTGCATGATATTCAATATGGGCAGAAGAAGCCACCTTTCCGCTCAACTGCGTGATATAAAATGGGCCACCCACTTCCTCCAACTGCCCCGTGGAGTTCAAGTATTCCGTCACAGTCAGGATATCCACCGGCTTCTGCTGGAAATTCAGCGTGCGGATAGCATCATAAATAATCTGGTGGCGGTGGTCGTAAAAGCTTTCCGGACGCAGTATCTCGCTGACCTGCGAATACGCGTCCTGCTCTATCATCAACGCGCCAAGCACCGCCTCCTCAAAATCCAGAGCCTGCGGCTGCACATGCCCGTAAGCATCCTCTTCCGGCACGTTCCCCTTAGCACGCGAAGAAGCGCGCCGTCCCGGTTTTCTTGGTTCTGCCATATCAATATTCCGTTTTTTATCCGCAAAATTAGATATAAATTGCGATTTATAGGCCGATGAGATAAGAAAAATCAAGGCCGCCCCCATCTTTGTAATCCGACCGGTTATATCGGAAAGTTGCCAGCGTGAAGAAGAATAGTTGTATTTCCGCCGACGAAAAGTATAATCAACGTCGTTGACTATATAAACAACGACGTTGATTATATAAACGGCGACGTTAATTATATAAACAACGTCGTTGATTACAGATTCAAACGGGAAAGAAGAAAGTTTTCCACCCTATTATGAGAATTTATCGGCAAAGGCGGAAAGCCTTTTGGAGGAAAGAGATGTTTTCATGCCTGAAAAGGATTCCTCCCCCATCGCTTTCATGGACAAATTATCAATCCACCTCAATTTAGGAGACTTACCTTGCCGTCATTTATCCGAAAATACTTACCTTTGCGGAAACGAACTTAAAAGCATTTCTTCACTATGAGATACTTAGACCCTAAAGCCGACCTTACCTTCAAAAAAGTATTCGGCGAGCATCCGGATTTGGTCATGAGCCTGCTCAACGCCCTTCTGCCGTTCGACAAGCCGGAAGAGGAAGTGACCAGCGTGGAATATTTGCCCAGCGAGTTGGTTCCGGACAATCCCCTCCGCAAGGACAGCATCGTGGATGTGCGCTGCAAGGATGCCTTGGGACGCCAGTTCATCGTGGAAATGCAGATGGTGTGGTCGCAGGAATTCAAGCAGCGTGTGCTCTTCAACGCCTCAAAAGCTTTCGTGCGGCAACTGGAAAAGGGAGGGATATACGAATTGTTGCAACCCGTATACTCCTTGAACTTAGTCAACGAGATCTTCGAACCGGACATTAAGGACTATTACCATTATTACCACTTCGTGCACGACAAGTACTCGGACAAAGTCATTGAAGGCCTGCATCTGATATTCGTGGAACTGCCCAAATTCACTCCGCACACTTACGCCGAAAAAAAGATGCAAGTATTGTGGCTTCGCTACCTGACAGAAATCAACGACCAGACACGCGAAGTGCCTCAAGACCTCCTCAACAACCCTGAAGTGCGCAAGGCTGTAACTGAGATAGAGGAATCTGCCTTTACGGACGCACAACTTCTCGGCTACGAGAAATTCTGGGACGTCATCAGCGTGGAACGCACACTGATCAATAGTGCCGTGAGAAGATACCAAGAAGGGCTTGACAAAGGTATCGCAGAAGGAAGGGCAAAAGGCATTGCCGAAGGAAGAGCTGAAGGAAGAGCTGAAGGAAGGGCAGAAGGAAGAGCAGAAGGAAGAGCAGAAGGCGAACGGGAAAAGCAAATTCAGATTGCAAAGAACCTAAAACAAATGGGCTTGCCTACGGAATCCATAGTCCAAGCTACGGGCCTCACTACAGACGACATAAAGAATCTATAATCCGACCGACTTATGATCTGCCATCCCAACGCTAAAATCAACCTCGGGCTGAACGTCACGGAACGCCGTCCGGACGGTTATCACAACTTGGAAACCATATTCTACCCCATTCCCATCTGCGATGCCCTGCAAGTGGAAACCGACGCCGGTATCCCGTCCGTCATCCCCCCCGGAGGATGCATCACGCACGTTAACGATGAGCCGGATTACATGCTCTCCACCAGCGGCATTGGCATCGACTGCCCGCCGGAAAAGAATCTGGTCATCAAAACACTGCGGGCCCTGCAGCAAAGCTTCGCTCTCCCACGCCTATATATATATATGTATAAGAAAATCCCGTCGGGGGCGGGACTCGGTGGCGGCTC
>ERZ779877.1248-NODE-1248-length-22761-cov-4.718048_pt1 | contig 22761 bp, 20 predicted proteins | sample MGYA00511556_ERZ779877 | MGnify/ENA primary metagenome ERZ779877 (study PRJEB29588, sample SAMEA2159338) | human gut metagenome | biome: human gut; feature: human-associated habitat; material: faeces | place: Denmark | collected 2008/2010 ...
ACACGCGCTGATCCTTGGGGGCTTCGCCGCCGAAGGTGAAGCGCTTGCCGATGTTGCGGAACACCTGCCCGATGCTCTCGCCGAGGTTCCCCGCAAATATCGACGGCTCGGTCGATGTATCATAGGTGAACTCGCCCGGCTCGGCCATCCGCGCGCCCGCCGCCATCAGCAGCCTCAGAATCTTGCCGACCAGCGCCTGCGAGCCGTGGCAGTGAATCTCCGCCACGTCCTCCCGCGTGTAGCTGTGCGGCGCGCGCATCAGCACGGCCATCGCCTCGTCCGCAACGCCGCCATCCTCCATCACATAGCCGTAGGTCAGCACGCGGTTTTCCAGCGGCTTCCCGTTCTTCGCCCGGAACACGCGCGATATGATCCGCCGGCAGTCCGCCCCGCTCACGCGGACAATCGCCACGCCGCCCTCTCCCGCCGCCGTCGCCTGCGCCGCGATGGTATCCCGATTTTGAAACATGCGCCGTTCCTCCCTCTGTGTTTTCCAATCTGTTTTGATTATACCACGACCGTCCGCGGTTGAAAAGCGCGCAAACCGGCCGCCTTCCTTCATCGAACCTGCCGAAAAGCGCCCGTTTGTCGAACTTTTTCCCGGCTTCTCTTGATTTCGCACGAAAAACTGTGTAGAATAGAGGTTATGGCTTACGTCCCTTTGCGGACGGCTTGTTTTTCTTCACAACCAAAGGAGGTTCCGCATCCGATGCAAAATGTGCAGCGAATTGTTCTGGTGGACTTCGGCGCGCAGTATACCCAGCTGATTGCCCGCCGTGTGCGCGAAGCCAAGGTTTTCTGCGAGGTTGTTTCCTACCTGACGCCGCTTTCCGAAATCCTTGAAAAGAAGCCGGTGGGCATCATCCTCTCCGGCGGCCCCGCTTCCGTGCTCGACGCGGATGCGCCGCATATCGACCCGGCCATCTACGAGCAGGGCATCCCGGTTCTGGGCATCTGCTACGGCATGCAGCTGACGGCCTACACCCTCGGCGGCACCGTCGAGCTCGCCGCCCAGCGCGAATACGGCCGCGTCCCGGTGGATTTCGACGTCAACAGCCCGCTGTTTGCCGGCATGAAGGCGCAGTCCGTCGCGTGGATGAGCCACACCTTCCACGTCACCCATGCGCCGGAGGGATTCACCTCCATCGCCCACAGCGAAAACTGCGCGTTCTGCGCGATGGCAAACCCCGAAAAGCGCATCTACGCGGTGCAGTTCCACCCGGAAGTCACGCACAGCGAAGAGGGCCAGAAGGTCATCGCCAACTTCCTGTATAACGTCTGCGGCTGCGCGGGCGACTGGACGATGAGCACCTTCATCGACAACGCCATCGCCTCCATCCGCGAGCAGGTCGGCCCGAACGGCCGCGTGATGCTCGGCCTCTCCGGCGGCGTGGATTCCTCCGTCGCGGCGGCGCTGATCTCCCGCGCCATCGGCGAGCGCCTGACCTGCGTTTACGTCGATCACGGCTTTATGCGCAAAAACGAAACCGAATCCGTCCGCGAGGTCTTCACCAACCAGTTCCCGGTGAATCTGGTCATCGTGGACGCGCGCGACCGCTTCCTGACCAAGCTGGCGGGCGTTTCCGACCCGGAGACGAAGCGCAAGCTGATCGGCGGCGAGTTCGTCTACTGCTTCGCCGACGAGGCCAAGAAGCTCGAGGGCGTGGAATTCCTCGCGCAGGGCACGATTTACCCGGACGTGATCGAATCCGGCTCGGTCAAGGGCAGCGCGGTGATTAAGTCGCACCACAACGTCGGCGGTCTGCCGGCCGATGTGCGCGCGAAGTTCACCGGCGGTCTGGTGGAGCCGCTCCGCATGCTGTTCAAGGACGAGGTTCGCAAGGTCGGCGAGGAGCTGAGCATGCCGCACGACATGGTTTGGCGTCAGCCGTTCCCCGGCCCCGGTCTGGCAATCCGCATCATGGGCGACATCACGGCGGACAAGCTGGAAACCGTTCGCGAGAGCGACGCGATTCTGCGCGAGGAAGTCGCGCTGGCCGGTCTTGAGCGCGACGTCAACCAGTATTTCACCGTGCTGACCAACACCCGTACCGTCGGCGTGATGGGCGACGAGCGCACGCACGATTTCGTGCTGGCCATCCGCGCCGTGACGACCGACGACTTTATGACCGTCGATTGGGCGCGCCTGCCCTACGATCTGCTCGCCAAGGTCAGCGCGCGCATCGTCAACGAAGTGCCGCGCGTCAACCGCGTCGTGTACGATATCACCACCAAGCCGCCGGCAACGGTGGAGTGGGAATAAGATACATCCTCCAAAAAGCGACGCAATAGCTGAGTTTTTTGGATTCTATTCCCGACTGTGGCAACGATTTGGCAACAGTTTTCATTATTCATAAAAGAGAGCTATCTGATTCAATGATTGAATCGGGTAGCTCTCTTTTCTATTGTGTTCCACACCATCAACGAAATCTCGGCAGATTTTTTCGTTCTGCCGGGATTTCGTTATGTTTTTCTCCTCGATCCGTTGGGTTGTAAGCGCATCGAAGCTTATTTTACCGAAGGGTCAGGCTTCCGCCGATATCCGTCCAGTCGCTCACGTCGCATTGGCCAAAATCATTTTTTCCCGTCGCGACGACCGTTCCGTCCGATTTCAAGCCTACCGTGTGTGTTTTGCCCGCCGAGACAGCGACGATATCCCGCCAGCCGCTTATGTCGCATTGACCATACTCATTGGAGCCCGTCACGACGACTGTTCCGTCCGATTTCAAACCTACCGTGTGCCAGCCACCCGCCGAGACAGCGACAATATCCCGCCAGCCGCTCACGTCGCATTGGCCAAGCCATTTGTAGCCCGTCGCGACGACTGTTCCGTCCGATTTCAAGGCTACCGTGTGTTCTTCGCCAGCTGCGACAGCGACAATATCCCGCCAGCCGCCCACATCGCATTTGCCAAACCCATTGGATCCCGTCGCGACGACCGTTCCGTCCGATTTCAAGCCTACCGTGTGTTTTTTGCCAGCTGCGACAGCGACGATATCCCGCCAGCCGCTCACGTCGCATTCGCCATCCTCATTATCGCCCGTCGCGACGACCGTTCCGTCCGATTTCAAGCCTACTGTGTGTTCTTCGCCCGCCGAGACAGCGACAATATCCTGCCAGCCGCTCACGTCGCATTCGCCATCCTCATTATCGCCCGTCGCGGCAACCGTTCCGTCCGATTTCAAGCCTGCCGTGTGACTAAAGCCCACCGCAATTTTCCCTTCGGACAAATCCTGATAGCGGATTTGATAACTGCGCTTGAGCGCATCACGATACCCAGCAATCGTTTCAAATGTCTGTACGGCCGCTCTCTCTTTGTGATTCGCAAGCAGGCTTTCGCCCTTCTGGTACTGTGCTTCTTTAGCTTTCGTCGTTGCGTCGCCGTAATCTCCAGCCGCCTGATATGCCGCTGTTGCTCCGTCATAGTCGCCTGCGGCCAACAGGCTCTCGCCCTTCTGGTACTGTGCTTCCTTGGTTTTCGTCGGCGCGTCGCTATAATCGCCAGCCGCCTGATATGCCACTGTTGCTCCGTCGTAATCGCCAGTCGCTATCAGGCTTTCACCCTTCTGAAATTGCGCTTCTTTGGCCTTCGTTGACGCGTCGCTGTAATCACCAGCCGCCTGATATGCCGCTGTTGCTCCGTCATAGTCGTCTGCGGCCAACAAGCTCTCGCCCTTCTTGTATTGCGCATCTTTGGCTTTCGTTGACGCGTCGCTGTAATCGCCAGCTGCCTGATACGCTGCTATTGCGCCGTCGTAATCCTTAGCCGCCAGCAGCTTTTCACCTTTTTGATACACGGATTCTTTCGACTTTGTTTGTGCATCGGCATAGTCTTCCAGCGATTCAAACGTGGCCTTCGCGTCATCAAATTGCCCGTCTGCAAGCTGCTTTTCGCCTTTTTGATACACGGATTCTTTCGCCTTTATTTGTGCATCGGCATAGTCTTCCAGCGATTCAAACGTGACCTTCGCGCCATCAAATTGTCCGTCTGCAAGCTGTTTCTTGCCTTTTTGATATACGGATTCCTTCGCCATTTTCTCCGCGTCGGCATAATCCTTCAACGCTTCAAACGCTGATTTTGCGTTATCATACTCTCCCTCGGTCAGAAGCGCTGTCGCCGCCGCATATCCGTTTTCAAACCGTGCTACCTTGTCTGCGCAGTCCTTATATTCGCCCAAATCGGTGTACTCAGCGTAGGCTTTCGCATATTGCCCGTCCGCTTCCGCCTGCATCGCCAACTGATAGCGGCACTCCCGAATGGCTTCCTCCGCCGCAGGATAGTCTGTCAATGACGAAAGCGTATCCAGCGCCGTCTGATACTCGCCCTGACTCATTTCATCCTGCGCATACGCATATACCACGTCTTTCATCCGAACCGCACTGTCGCTGTACCCGCGCCGCGCAAGCGCCTGAAACAGCTCATATGCCTCATCGTATTCTTTAAGCTCGAGTCTTTCCTGCGCATAATCGTAAATCTGCTGCTTCATCTTGTTTTCATCAGCGGAATACGTTTCCTCAAGCAGCGCGATCATTTCGCTGCAATCGCCATACCATTCAACTTCAATCTTGCTGTTCGCAAAATCACGGTCGAGAATCAAGTCCGGAATAGCCGCGATGCGCTCGGCACTGTCTTTGAATGTCGCAATCGTGCGGTACAATGCGTCTGCATTTTCATATTCCTGTTTTGCTTCATCCTCTTGCGCCTGATAGTAAATCGCAAGCATTTTGCTATCCGCAAAATCCCCCAACGTGGTCAGCGTACTGACAGCTAGATCCCTCTGGCCGTTCTCCGCCATTTGGATAGCCTTAATATACATCAAATATTTACTGCTATCCTCATAGCCGTCAATTTCCGTAAACGCCGTAATCGCTTCATCGTATGCCCCTTCACGGACGAGCTTCTGCGCGTCTTCGTACTTCGCCGCGTCGCTCTTGACGCAGCCGGTCAACATCAGCGTCGCACAAAGCCCCATCGCGGCCAACGCCGTTTTCTTCCCACTCTGTTTCATGGCTTCTTCCTCCGAGGTTTTCAAGTTAGCTCCATTATAGACAAAATAGAGAGTTTCGTCAATTTTTTCGCAGTTATAAATGCAAATTGTTACAAAAAGCGGGCGCAAGGGCGCTTTTGATGCGAAGTGTCAAAAGTGCTTTTGCGTTACTCTTGACAAGAGTAACAGAACCCCGGTAACCCAGCCCCGCACAAGAAAGGAGGCTCCGTGAAAAGAACCATCTCCGCCATGCGCGGCAAAGGCTCGCTGACCCACAACCGCAGAGACTTCATCGCGGAGAACGTCGATTCCAGCCGAACGCCGCTCAACGTCGAATACCGCAATGAAGGACATCCGAGCCGTCTATCACGAACTGTTTGACGACGCACTGGCTCATTACAACGAAAAGCAGACCCGCAGGGATCGCGTGATTGACGATTACTACGAGAAAATCCGCACGGGCAAGCAGGAAAAGCTGTTTGAAGAACTCATCATCCAGATCGGAAACAAGGACGACATGAACGTTTCATCCGAAAACGGACGGCTTGCCCGGCAGATGCTCGACGAATACATGCAGTCGTTCCAACAGCGTAACCCGACGCTGCGCGTGTTCTCCGCGCATCTGCACATGGATGAAGCCACGCCGCATCTTCATATTGATTTCATTCCGTTCACAACCGGCAGCAAGCGCGGACTTGAAACCCGCGTGTCGCTCAAAAAGGCGTTGGAAGCACTCGGCTTTGCGGGCGGCACAAAAAGCCACACTAAGCTGAATCAATGGATTGAAGCTGAAAAGCAGGCGCTTGCCTCCATCATGGCACGGCATGATATCGAATGGGAGCAGAAAGGAACACACGAGGAACACCTCTCCGTTCTGGATTATAAGAAGCAGGAACGAAGCAAGGAAGTCGCCGCGCTTGAAACCCAAATCGACGCATTGCAGGAACAGACAGCGACTGCCGAAACCATGCTTTCCGAAAAGCAGGAACAGCTCGACGATATCGCGCCGATTCTCAAGAATACCGAGAAGTTTGTCCAGAAATACGACGATCCCGAACGGCTGCTCCCGGAAGCCGGAATGCTGGAATCCGGCAAGGCGTTTCGGGAGAAGAAAGCGCTTCCGATTCTCGGAAAGCTCCTGAAATACGCCCGTTCACTCTTTCGGGAAAACACGGAACTGAAAGCCAAGGTGCAGAAGCTCGAAAAGGAGAATACCGCTTTCAAATCGGCAAACTGGAACCCGACTCACGAAATGGTCAGGCTGCAAATGGAAAATCGGGAGCTGAAAAAGGACAAAAGCACGCTGGATGCGCTAGTCGGCAGAATCGGGAACGATGTTCTGCAAAAGCTGCTGAAAGAAACACCGAAAGAACAACCGAAACACAAGGAGAAATCGCTATGAGAAGAATTATATCTTGCTGCTTCAGGTAAAAAGCGTTCGCTGAAAGCCAATATGCTCGCTGCTCTTATCCGCCCTGAAAATCTCCTTGACCTTTTCGCTTTTTTATGAGACGGGCGTGGAAGGACAACTGCCATGAGTGCAATGATGACGGCAGAAGCAGCATCTCAGGAAAGGATTGCACCGATTGAGGATTGCAATTTTATATTGCAGATAACTGTAGGATGTGGTATACTCTTCAAGGAACACACTGCCGTTATTTCGCATATGGAGGGACAACGCAATGTCTGTATCCTACAATAAATTATGGAAGCTGCTTATCGACAAAGGTATGAGTAAAACGCAGCTCATCAAAGCGGCCAAGATCAGCACCAACGCCATGGCCAAGCTGGGTAAAAACGAGGATGTGCGTGTGGAAACGCTGGTCAAAATCTGCGGCGCGCTGGGCTGTACCATGGATGATATTATGGAGCTGATCCAGGACCCTCAGTGAATTTACACGATGGAGGTATTCCCTATGTCGAAAGGCGTTATCTATATTCTGACCAATCCATCCTTTCCTGATTATATCAAGATCGGATATGCAAAGAATTTGGAGCGTCGGCTGCAGCAGCTGAACCGCAGCGAAACGATCCCCTTTGCTTTTCGGGCTTATGCTGTCTATGAGGTTGAAAGCGCTCTGACCGATAAGGAACTGCACAAGCTGATCGACCGGCTGAATCCCGACCTTCGCTCCATCGAAACCTTCGATGGCCGTGAGCGGGTGAAGGAGTTTTACGCCATGTCTGCGGAGGATGCGTACAGCCTGCTGGAGAGCATCGCAAAAATCAGCGGAACGCAGGAGCGTTTGAAGCGGGTTCAGCCGGAAGGCCATGAAATCATTGACGAGCAAATAGCTGAAGAAGTACGGGAAGAAGCCCGGCGCGGTCCCTTTCGGTTCAGTGAATGTAGGATTCCTTTCGGTGCGGAAATCGTTTTTGTTGACGATGAATCCGTCCGCCCCACGGTGGTTGATGACCGGCATATTGAGTATAACGGCGAGACCACATCGCTGTCTGCGCTGGCGCAGAAGCTGAAAGGCTTCACCCATCCCGTTCAGGGAACAATCTGGTTTGCCTATAATGGGGAAAAGCTGGATGACCTGAGGAAAAGAATTGCGCAGCAGGAATGATTGCATCCATCAACGGAAAACCTGTGCCAGCAAAAACGGAGTACGATATACAGAAGCGCCGGCTGAGCATCAGTCTTCCGTTTACCTCCGTTGCAGATACAATCCGGATTGATATTCCCAGTGACCTATGCTATAGTAAAAACTGACAGCGACTCATTTATATGGCCACCTTACCAATTTGTGTGGAGGGTTTACAGTGTATAAACTTGTTATCATTGATGATGAAAGCATTGTAATACAGGGAATCAAAGCGCTCATTCCGAGAATTCGTAATGATGTCAGTGTCGTTGGTTGGGCAGGCAATGGTTTAGAGGGTTATGACGTTATTGTGCGCGAAAGCCCTGAGATTGTGATTACAGATATTTATATGCCTGGAATGGATGGTATTTCGCTGATCGAGTCGGTGTATGATTTGCTACCCAATACCGTTTTTGTGGTAATCAGCGGTTATCAGGAGTTTGCCTATGCGCAAAAAGCGCTTAAACTTGGCGTAGTAGACTATATCGATAAACCGGCCACGATTCCCAAAATTAGAGAGGCTTTGCGAAGAACCGTCCTATTGCTTGAGCAAAAAAGAAGGATTCATTCTGACGGAGATGTTGTGTTTGCACACGATGTACAGGAGGCTTTTGAGCAGGAAAACCGCCTCCAACTGAAAGAAGCACTGCGAAAATTCTACAAAGAAATCAAGTCTCAAAAGGCGCAGCACGTTGCCATCCAAGAAGTGTATCACACGATCTGCACCTGTGTATCCAAGGCTTTGGGAAAAGACGCAGAACAATTCTTTAAACAAAACAATGTAAAGCCCGTTGATTTTATCAAAATGGAAGAGAGTCATACAACAGAAGCCTATTTTCTGGATCTGCTGGATATGGCTTTTGATGCAATCAATGAAGATGGACATAAGGAAACAGGAATCAACATTCAAAAAATCACAGCTTATATTGATAAAAAATTTGCTGCCCCACTTAGTTTGACGGGAATTGCTGAAGAATTTGCTGTCAATCCCACGTACTTGAGCGCTCGTTTTAGAGAAATAACGGGAACAAACTTCATCAAATATCTCACAAATCGACGCATGGAAGAAGCCAAGCTTTTGCTTGCCAAAGGATATAAGGTAAGCAAGACCTGCGAGGCTGTTGGTTATTCCAATTACCGTTACTTTTGTGATGTTTTCAAAAAGCAAACCGGCCTGACACCCGCAGAATACCGTGCCACGACAGCTGCAGAAGCAGGCTTTGATGAGGAAGAAGCACATGAATAAACACAAGCCAAGAAAAATTAAAATCAGATTGCTGGCAATTTTTATGCTGCTGGTGTTATTCATGTGTTTGCTTACTGCTGTGGTGGTTTATACACAGGCAAATCAGCAGTTTGAAATGTTGTACTCAGAAATTAATCAGGGAAACCTGAAAGCATACAGTGATGCGCTCACACTCAAATTACGACCGATGGTACGCGATATTCGTGAAATTGTGTTTGCCAACGATTTTATTGATAATCTCAAAGCGCCGACGCTGACAAAGCATCAGCGTATTCAGGACAGTTTGGAAAACCGCGCGCTGCGAAACCGGCTTGTTGAAATCTTTTATCAGGAGATGGCCGTTACTGCGGTGCTGCTGTTTGGTGATGAAAATCGCTATGTGTACGTATCTGATGCTTATGAAAGCGATTATGACCGATACCTTCACAGAAATGTTGAAATTGAAGAGGACTGGTATAAGCATGCCCTTGAAGCACAGGGAAAAGAAGTATTCTACGGGCAGAACGTCATCACAGGAAACCAGAATCAAATTTCTTTTGCAAAGGAAATCCGCGACCCCAACGAGCTGTACCACGTCGGCATGCTGGTCGTGGTGCTTGACAGCAGTATTGTAAGTGATATTGCGTTGAAATGGCATGTGGGGCAGGAAAGTCACGTGATGATGATTGTGGATTCGAAGCCGGAATATGGACCAGATATGATTTTTGCCAGCGAGGACGAGTATGATCGCCAGTTTGAAGATTTGAAAAATGTATTGCTGGATCCGAACGATCGGTCTGAATATTTGGTCACAACACATCAAAATGAACTAACGGGCTGGCTGTTTGTCAACAGCATTTTGAAAAGCGAACTGAGCTCAGCCAGCAGGCTGCTCCTGAGCAATATTATCAGTCTGCTGATCATTGTTGTAATTGTGGGTCTCGTTGTATCGATTGCCAGCAGCAGTTACATCAGTAAGCCTCTTGAACACTTGAAAGAGGTGATTCAGAACTTCGATCATACGCATCAGCCCATCAAAGCGGAATTTGATGACGGAGAAATCGGTGAGATTGGCAATGTTTTGAAGGAGGCTGTCAATAAGAATATCGAGCTCAACAAAAGCATGACACAGTTACAGATCCGTGAGCGCGAGGCGGAGTACCGAGCGCTTCAGGCACAGGTGAATCCTCACTTTTTGTATAATACGCTGAATTCGCTATACTTCATGGCCGTGCTGCATAATGTGGATGATATTGCTCAAATGACAGAAGCCCTTTCCGACATGTTCAAAATCACGCTCAACAAAGGCAACAGCATTCTGCCGCTGAAAAGCGAGCTGGATTATATCCACAAATACATGCTCATTCAGGCTTTCCGCTTCCCTAACCGTTTTCATCTTGAAATTGAATGCCCGGTAGAATTGGAAAATTATCCTCTGCCCAAATTCCTGATTCAACCTTTTGTAGAAAACTCCATTCAGCATGGGTTTGAACCCAGAGTCGGTCAAGGCTGTATCCGCATTACCTGTACGGAAAAGGATGAAAAGTTGATTATTGTTATTGAAGATGACGGCGTTGGTGTTGAGGATCGCGAACAATTGTCCAGCGGTTACGGCATCAATAATGTCAAAGAACGGATCCACCTGCTCTATGGCGAAAGTTACGGAGTTTCCGTATGGAGCCAGAAAGGCAAAGGCGTTCGTGTGACCATTCAATTGCCGCGATATTCAGAAGTGCTTGACGAGTTTTAAAACGTCATAATTCTTTAGGTAACAGCGACCCAAGTTTTAGGATACACAAAATTTTTTGAACCTCCATATCAAGTTTTTGCCACTTGTTTGCTGCTTCATTCGTGTATACAATATTCATATAGGGCGGCCGCCTATGAATGAGACGTTATTACACAATAAAGGAGTGAACAGCATGAAAAAGATGGCAAAAGTCTTTTTGACCCTTTTGATGATGGTAACGCTTATGATTTCTTCCTCTCTTGCTTTTGCAGAAGGCGAAAATCCGGAAGTGACCTTGAGTTTCCTGATCCAGAAAACTGAAGATAGCGCTGAGTCCAAAACTTACAAGAAAATTGCAGAAATGTATAAGGCTGAGGTTAACCCCAATTTCAACTTTGAGCCCGAATATATTTCCGACAGTGCTTCCTACTATCAGAAGCTGAAGATCCTCATCGCCAGTAACGAGATGCCCGATTGGTTCCAGGCGGACCCCGATGCGTTCACTGCTGAGCTGCGCGAAGCTGGCTTGATCTATAACGTGGGCGATATGCTGGAAGAACTGGGCCTTACTGATCGTTTCCTTTCCATCACGCTCAACTATCCCCGCTTCAGTGATGGCGAGCTTTATGGCATGGCTATTGGCGCCAACACCGAATGGTTCTGGTATCATCCGTCCATGTTCGAGGCTGCCGGCGTAGAAGCTCCTACAACCTGGGCTGAGTTCTTTGAGGTTTGCGAGGCACTGCGTGCTCACGGCATGACGCCTGTAGCTGCTCCACCCCGCATGGCCATGATGCTGCGTTCAGCTGCTTTCATCCCCTTCCGTATGTACGGCAATGACTGGATTGAAGGCGCGATCTCCGGCAAGCTTTCCTGGGGTACCGATGCTGGTATCGCCATGGGCGAATTCATGCAGAAGTACGCCACCTACTTCAACGAGGGCTGGTCTGGCATGGACAGCTCCGCTATGCGCGATCTCTTCCTGAGCAAGGGCGCTTCCATGTGGTATGAGTCCACCGGTCAGTGCCTGCAGTACCTGACGGATGAGAATCAGGAACTGCTGGATGATATCGCATGGTTCAAGCTTCCGCTGCTGGACGGCTATGATGCCACCGACGAGACAATGTACTTTGCCAACTCCGGCAAGGCCATCTTCATGAGTAAGGCATTCGTGGAGGAGAACAAGGAAGAGATCTATCGTTTCGTGGAATACTTCATCAACCATTTCGGTGATATCTATCTCTACGAGTACAATACTTGTTCCGGCATTATGCCCAGCAACATGGATAATCTGTCCAATCTGTACAAGGAATTGTATAAGGAATTCAATGCCGTAACCGAATATGCGGCTTGCTGGGATGTTATTATTGACCCCGTATCCAACGAAGTGCTCAAGGGCGAGATCTACAATCTGACACTTGGCGAGATCACTCCTCAGGAGTTTGCCGAGATCATGGATCAGGCCATCGAGGAAAATGTGAAATAAGCTTTTTAAACATCTGAAGAAGGATACCTAATAGCTGCTGCGCCAAATGAACGGCCGCCGCCGTCTGAGGCGGTTGACAATTTGGCGCAGCAGTTTTCTATATTCTAAACGAAGCGCAGGAGTGTAAGAAAAACATGAGATATCAAAAGAAATGGACTCCATGGGCATTTGCCGCACCGGCTTTGCTGGTTTTTGCCTTTGTGGTGATTATTCCGATTCTGTGGACGATTGTTTTGAGCTTTCAGGACTGGAACGGCATCACTGCTGCCAAATTTGTGGGTATTAAAAACTACCAAAAGCTGCTTTCAGAGCGTACTTTCAACAAAGCGTTTTGGAATAATCTGAAATTTGTTGCAATTAGCACTACCTATCAGCTGTCGCTGGGTCTTATATTGGCTGTTATTCTCAGCAGCATCACCAAGGGACGCAATCTATTCAAAGTGATGTACTTTGTGCCGTGCATCATCAGCACGGTTGCCATTGCACAGATCTTTATCAAGTTTCTGGCACTGCAACCCATGGGCGTTATCAACATCGTTTTTCAGGCAATTGGAATCAAACCGCAATCATGGCTTGGTACGCCGTCAACAGCTTTGTCAACCCTCGCTCTGGTAGACGGCTATAAATATTGCGGTATCTATATGGTCATTCTGTATTCGGGCCTGACATCCATTCCGCAGGAAGTGGTAGAAGCTGCCTATATTGATGGTTGCGGTTGGTTTAAACAACATCTTTACATCAAACTGCCCATGATTAAAGGCGTATTCGGTGTGGTTTTGGTCATGCTGATCTCCGGCACACTCAAATCTTTTGAAATGCCGTATGTGCTTACAAACGGAGGCCCTGGCACAGCCAGTGAAATGATCGCCACTTACATGTACAAAACAGCTTTCCAAACCATGCGTTATGGTTACAGTAGCGCCATGGCTGTATTCCTGATGTTGGAATGCCTGATTGCCGTACGAATTGTGAACCTGTTTACTCGCAAGAGCAACGTAGAGTAAAGGAGGAGAAAGCAGTGCAAAAAAATGTGATGTCTGCTCGTGGAAGAACGATTCTGTATGCCGTTCTCATACTGTTTGCTGTCATACAGGTTTATCCTATTATTTGGGTCATCCTGCAAAGCATTAAAACCACTGAAGAATTGACCAACCTTTCTGCCCTCTCTCTTCCTTCCTCCCTGTATACAGGCCATTTCAAAAAAGCGCTTGAGGTTTCTACCATCCCCCGTTCGTTTCTCAACAGCACGATTGTTGCAGTCGTCACGCTTACGCTTGAGGTTGCCATTTGCTGTCCCTTTGCTTTTGCCGTTCGCAAACTTCGCTGGAAGGGCGGCGAAAAGGTGTTTAACTTTGTGCTGCTCGGCATGATGATTCCGGTATTCTGCTGCCTGATTCCCATGTTTAAGGTTTTCAACACACTGGATCTACGCAACACTTACTTGGCTCTGATTTTACCACAGGTTGGCTTTTCCATACCGATTGTGACTTACATGTACCGTAGCTTCATGGACTACGTCCCCGATTCTGTGTTGGAATCCGCTTACATTGATGGCGCGACTACATTCCAAACGTTTATGAGAATTGTCGTTCCCATGGTGCGCAATACAACGGTCACAGTTCTGACGTACCGCTTCATTTATGTTTGGAATGAATTCACCTATGCCAATACGTTTTTGACGGATCGTGCAATGAGAACGCTGCCTATCACGCTGAAGGATTTCACGGGTGAGTTTGGTCTGGTGGAATGGGGACCGACCTTTGCGGCTATTGTGATGGCGGTAACGCCTACGCTGATCCTGTACTTCATCCTTAGCAAAAACGTCATTGAAGGCATGGCTCTGGGCGCTGTGAAAAGCTGAATAGGAGGTGCTTCTATGGAAAAAGTACGAGTTACCATCTGTCCCGAAAAAACGCAAGGCATTATACATCCCAATATATTTTCACACAATTTGGAGCATACTCGCAGCTGCATCTATCAAGGGTTGAGCGCACAAATTCTGCGTAACCGTAAGTTTGCCGGCAAACCAGCGGCTCACTCTGGTCAGGCAGCCGAATGGTACAGAATTGGCGGAAGGGAAGTATATTTCACGCTGGATCGCTTTGATGCCTATGTAAGGCACAGCGAGGAATGGTTTACAGGGATCTTGCAGCGTAGAAATGAATGCAACTCTCAGGTGGTACAGAATCCGTACGTTGGGATGGAAGCCGGTGTTGGCCAAGACGGCATTGTACTTGAAAAGGACAAATCGTACCAGGTGCGATCAGTCGTTAAAACAAATAGTGATGAGGCTTTCAGCTACACCATCCGCATTGTTAACGCACGTACGCGCCGCATGTACGCTGAACATATTGAAACGCCAGCACAGCACGAATGGGAAAAGACTGCGTTTGTATTTACGGCACCTGAAAGTACGGACAATGCCTGTTTTGAAGTAATTACCCACAATCGCGGAGAGATGAAAATTGGCGTTGTGTCGCTGATTCCTACGGATCATGTACTGGGATTGCGGCCTGATGTAATTGACAAGCTCAGGGAAATCGGTCCCTCTGTACTACGTTGGCCGGGTGGCAACTTTGCCGGTGAATATCACTGGAAAGATGGTTTAATGGATGTAGACATGCGTGGTGCGCAGAAATCCGTTCGCGAGATGGAAACCCATCCCTATACGCAGGGTTTCGATTTCCATGAAATGGCAATTGATGATTTCATTCAGCTATGCCATCTGATAGGTGCAGAACCTTATTTGACGATCAATTTCGGCAGGGATACGGCGGAGACATGCGCACAGTTTGTAGAATATTGCAATGGAACTGACGATACGGAATGGGGTAAAGTGCGCGCAGAACGTGGGTTTAAACAGCCCTATGCCGTCAAATATTGGTCCTTGGGCAACGAGCAAGGCTTGGGACATATGGATGGCCCCAATACGCCTGCGGCATACACAGCCAAAGCCACGCAATATGCCCGGAAAATGCGTGAAGTTGATCCTGAGATTGTTCTGTTTGCTTCGGGGGCTTACAACCCTGAATACGACTACAGAGAATGGCTGGCGGAATTGCCAAAACTCGCGGCTGAAGGCGTACATTATATCTCCTATCACAATTATGCACCGCGAATTTTTGAAGGTGGCGCAGATTTCGTTACGGATAACGGCTTGAAAAACACCTACGCTACCATTATTGGTGCTCCAGACAAATGTCTGACGGCGGTTGAGAAACTTCGTGAATTGATGAATGAGAATGGATGTTCGGCAGTTTCTATCTCGTATGACGAATGGAATTTGTATTTTGCATGGTATCATGATCCAGGTGTTCTTGAGGGACTGTATACAGCATTGATGCTCGACATGCTATGCAAGAACCATCAGCGTTTGAACATATCGATGGTCATGTACTTTCAACCCATTAACGAAGGCGCCATCGTTGTGGAAAAGACCTATGCCGAATTGACTGCTTGTGGACAGATGATGGCTGTAATGAAAGAGCACAAAGGCAATATGCTGCTACAAAGTATGACCGATGACGAAGACGTAAGATGTCTTGTTAGTCTTGACAAACAGGCGAACACGTATGTTACAACTTTGATCAACAAGTCTTACAATCAGGATAAGTCACTCGAGTTGCAGGGAATAACCGGGGAAATAGAAGCACGACTGTTTCGGGGTAAGAGCCTGATGATGGGAACGCGTTTTGCTGAGTACGATGTATCAACACAAGATGGAAGCATGTTGCTTCCTGCACACTCTGTGTTACAGCTACACATCAAGACCATGTAAATAGTCTTCAGCCTGTCAATGAAGCCCCACTGCGTGCTCGCAATGGGGCTTCATATATGAGAAAAAACAAGCGAAAACGCAGGCATATCCACTTAGGGCTCGATAAGGTAAGATAAGTTGCGCAAATTGAAAAGAGCAAAAAAGATGGACTGTTTCCCAAGCAACATACACGAAAATAAGAGTCTGTCGTAGAATTTCATAGGATTACGCGGTCTTGCTTCGGATTTCAACCGGGGTGAGACCGTTTTTGAGTGCAATGCGTTCAAAATTGTAGAAGTCAACGTACTCGGTAACGAGCTGCTCCACCTCAGCACGGGTGGTGAAGTGCGCACGATACAAGCATTCCGTTTTTAATGTGCCGAAGAAATTCTCCATTGCCGCGTTATCATAAGGACAGCCGGGACTGGACATCGAAGGCGAAACGTGATATGCTTGCGCCAGGTCGAAGTATGCTTGCGATGTGTATTGAGACCCTTGGTCACTGTGGAGGGCGAGTCCACCAGTGACCTTTTCTGTTTGCAGAGCCTCGCGGATAGTGTCCGTGACAAGAGAAGAAGTCATGTCAGCGCCGATTTTCCACGCAAGAACAACCTTTCCGCACAAATCCAGCACAGCACACATGTACAGCATATTGCCTGATATCGGAATGTAGGTAATGTCTGTCACCCAGAACTGATTGGGCTTTGCCTGATCGAAACTCCGATTGAGGAGATTGGGATATTTGTGAACGGCCTGCTGGTAGCGGGTATAGGGCCTACGGCGACGAATGACCGACAGAAGATTCAGCTTGCGCATGACCCGAAGGATCGCCTTGGTGTTCACCAGCATCCCGGTTTTGCGCTGGATCCAGAGCCGGACGCGGCGAATACCGTAAGTCTGCTTGCTCTGCTTCTGGCACTCCATGACCAAGTCAATCAACCACTGATCCTTTGCTTCCTTTTTCTGCCGACTCCTCCATGCGTAATATCCGCTGCGGCTTACCTCGAATACCTCGCACATGGCTTCGATACTGTATTTCCCACGGAAGCGTTCAATGACCCGATACTTCAGCTTCGCCTCCTTCCAGCTTCGGACAGAAAATTTCGCAGCAATTCCACCTGCATCCGCAGCTTTACGATTTCATTGTACTTTTTGGCTTCTTCGCTAACGGGTTCCTTACGCGGACGTCCCTTGGGGCGCAGGATGTATCCGGCTGCCAGCTTTCGTTCTTTGGCATGGTGCCGGTGCATTGCGCCGCACACTTCTTCTCGTGTCAGCCCCAGGCTTGCTCCGATTTCTCGGTACGTTTCTCCTGCTTTGGTGTGTTCTTCAATGATGCTGATCAGATGCTCGACTTTCGTATACTTTCTTGCCATGTGAATGACCTCCTGTCGTAGTTTCTATTCTACAACAGGAGGCCATTTTTTTCATTGTCTGCTTAACGGGATACAGTCCAGTTTCGGGCGGCAAACAATTTTTGCGGACATAAAAAAACGACGCAGGCCGAAAGACCGTGCGCCGATGCAGACTGTTGACAAAAGCGATTTTCAAATGAACGATCAGGAAATATCTTCCTTTTTTCGGAACGAGCCGGGCGTGCAGCCCAGATACTTTTTAAACGCGCGGGTCATGGTCAGCGTATTGGTATAACCCACGGAAATGGCGATGTCGTTCAGGGACGCGTTCGTGTTCTCGATGGCATATTTCGCTTCCTCGATGCGCATCTGGTGCAGGCTGTCCAGAAAGCCCTGACCGAGGTTCTTTTGAAATTCGCGGGAGAGGGTCGAAACGCTCATGCCGAATTCCTCCGCCAGCGCGGTCAGCGACAGGCCGGAATCGCGGAAGTGCGCATGCATGTATTGATAAATGGAAGCAAACTGCTCGGAGTACTGCCCGCGGATGCGCTTATCCTGATGCGCCTCCAGCAGGCCGAACACCTTTTCCCATTCGGCCAGCAGCTCGGCCTCGTCGTCCTCCGGCTGCGTCAGCGCGCCGATGTCGATGCCGGCCTCCTGAAGCAGAGCGTTGTTTTCGCTGCTCGTCTCCATCAGCATGCAAAGCGTCAGCGACATCAGGCCGGAAAGCTGCTGGTTGCGCAGACGGCGGCTCTTCTGCTGGTACAGCGTATCCGCCATCTCCTTAAAGCAGGCGAACGCGCTGTTGTAATGCTCCATGTAAACCAGTTCGGACATGTGCAGGTTCTGCCGAATCAGCGTGTTCAGGCAAATATCCTGCGAGCGGCCGCTTTCCTTCTCCTCGACCAGCGCCGCGCTCTGCATCACCTTGCGATAAGCGGGATGCAGGCTCTCCGCGCCGCTCTGCACCGGGCTGACGCCGAAGCGGAAACGCTTTTGAAGCTGCACGCTCAAATCCATCGTCCAGCGCTCCACGGCCTTGGCCATGTTTTCATTCTCGTCCTTGACCGGCACGACAACGAGCAGAGCAAACTGGCACATCAGAAATTCCGCCTGCACATCCTTCATCTGTGTGCGGATGGATTCCTCGACCGCGTTGACCATGATGCGCTTGCGATAGAGATTTTCCTGCTCGCTGCCGTTTTCGCGCATCCATCGTCCGTTATCGGGATAGAGCACGATGAGCATGTATTTTTCCAGCAGCTTCGGAATGCCCAGCCGTTCTGACTGCTCCGAAGTGATGAGCGGCGTCTGCCCCAACGCCAGCTGCTCCAGATAGGCTCGACGCAGCTGGGAAAGCTGAGCCTCAATGGTCGCCTGATTGGAAAGAAGCTGCTGGTTGTAGCGCTGGATGGCGTTGGCGATGCTTTGCAGATCGTCCTCCGTGGTTTCGGCGTTCGGGGCGATGCTGCTGCTGATTCTGGAAAGAGGGCGGAATACGCGGATGAGCATGTAAACGCCGATGGCGATGATAACGAGCAGCCCCAGCGCGGTGACGATCAGCAGAAGCCAAATCCACTCGGAAGAAACGACGCTGGTTGCGCCCGTTTCGGCCAGAATGGCGACGGTTTGGAGGCCGTATTCGGGCAGGGTATGCCGCATCAGCGTGTAATCGCCGATATCCTCGATGGATGCGTCGCGCGTCAGCTCCTCCTGCGTAAGGCCGAGCGCGCCGAGGGAACGCGACGGGTCGCGCAGCAGCAGACCGCCATCCGGGAAAACGCAGACCATTTGCTTCAATAAATAAGAGCGCCCGCTGTTATCCGCCAGCAGCGAATCGTTCAAGGCTTCATGCGTGACGCCACAGAGCAGCACAAGCCCGTCGTCGAGCACCCGCGTCAGGTAGAGCGCAGCGTTGGCGTGTTCAGCGGCGCGTCCCTCGGTCAGCGCGCCTTCCTCTGTGTTGAGCGACGAGATGCCGAGCAGGGCGCAAAGCTCCTCCTCCGAGGTGCACAGCGCCCCGACATGTCCGTTTGAAACGCAGGCAACGGCTACGCCCGTCTGCGGGTTATAGATCGCGCTTTCGCTGAACGACGAGCTGGCCATAATCAGCCCTTACAGGCGGCCAAGCAGCTTATTTCCATTTTTATCGGTTGGAAAAGGGCTTTCGTCAAAGGTCAGCTTCACGCCGGGCTGTTTCAAATCGGCCAGAAAATCCGCTGCGCTGGCCGTTTCCAAATAGGGTAACGCATAGATTGAGGTTTTCAGGTTGTCGATCCACGCGTCTGAGCTGTCCAGCACCTCCTGAAAAGCCTGCGTGTTCACGTCAAAGCGAGCATGGTTTTCCTCTCGATAGCGTCGAGTATTGCTTTTTTCCAGATGAAGCAGGCCCAGCATGGTAATCAGCAGCAGCACGCTAATGCCGATGGCGATGATGAGCAGGCAGACTTTTCTTCGATTGATTTTGATGGCCGCCGTTTCCGACGAATCGCGCTCCTTCCCACGCTTCATGAAGTTCTTCCTCCTACTGTGGTTTTTTGAATTGAACCGATCCGCGCAATTCGTCGCCGCGGCGGTTTTGATACTCACAGTATACCATAAAACCTTTCTGATTTCTTTATATCTTTTTTCAAAACGCATTTTGATAATGATGCAAAAAATGATTCATACTTGATTCGTTTTTTGCACGATGCGGTTTTCCCTGTAAAAGCAGCCCGAAAGGACAGAAAAAAACGCCTTCGACGGCTCGAAAGGCATTTTTTACTCCAAGGCGCTTCGGCCTGAAATCCAAAAGGAGGCAGAGGAGATTTTGTTTGAACGAAGAAGCTCGATTCGTTTCAAAATAAGGGGGACAGGTGTATATGGAGTGTGTCCGTTTCCCCTCTGCATGATCAGTATAAGTGCTTTGCACTGAATATACAAGAATCAAGAATTTCAGGCCAAAACAGGAAGAAAAAGATGAATAAAAAAGAGAATTAGGGTATCAAATTCATATCTTCAAAGTTAATGGAGACAAACTGCGTCGGGCTGACGCCGAACTCTGTGAGTTCCCGTTCAATCAGTTCCAGCATGACCGATTTCCCGCAGCAGTGAATACCGATCATGGCCTTGATCAGCTCCGTCCCAATAAAAGGGCGAATGCGCTTCATATCAATTGTGATGAATTATTTGTGATTAATCAGCGGTTCCCTAAGAATATACATACTTGTACAAAAGATATTGCAGAGCAATTCGATCTAAAACAAGCTATCAAAATTCCGAATCTTTTATCTTCACAATATGCCATGTGACATGTGTGCAGTCAACATTAATTTTGACTTTTCTCCGGCATTTTTCTCGATAATCTTTTTGTGATGCGCATCTAGTTCACCATACATAATCTTGAAGATACTCTGGAAATACCGCAGTAATCGTGGTACAATAGAGGCAAGCTGATGCAACTGATCCATTTTGCCTGTGGCAACAATACGGCAAAACGCCAATCAGCAAATGAGCGAATAGACACAATAGAAGCATCAGCGATAATTTTTCTTGATTATATTAAACAATTCTAGTCAAGTTAATTTCTTGGTGAGCGAATGGGAATAAGATACACCCTCCGAAAAGCGACGCAATAGCTGAGTTTTTCGAATGTCATTCCCGCTTGTGGCAACGATTGGACAACCGTTTTCATTATTCATAAAAGAGAGCTATCTGATTCGATGGTTGAATCGGGTAGCTCTTTTAATTTTTTACTCTTGTCCTTCACATCTTCTTACGTTATACTATTTAGAAAGAAAAAACACATAGTCTTAGGGAGGTTTCTCATGTCATTTCAACAAATGATTTGGTCTTTGGATCACCCAAAACCTTTAGAAAATGCCGACCTTTCTTCCGAAAACGAATTAGAAAACCTAATATGTAAAGACATTTCAGTTTTAAACAAAAATTGGCTCGTAATTAACCGTCAGGTTAAAACTGCTGCCGGAAAATTCATTGATATCCTTTGTGTTGATCACGACGGCGATATGGTTGTAGTTGAATTAAAAAAAGATTTAACACCTCGAGAAGTTACAGCGCAAGTCATCGACTACGCAGCCAGCGTTTCCAATATGCCCATTGAAGATATCGCACAGGAGTATTTGAAATTTACGGATGGTAAAGAAACGCTTGGTGATGCATATCAGCATAAATTCGGGATTTCTCTCGAAGAATCTAATATTAACCAAAATGTTAAAATGGTTATCGTCGCTTCCCAAATGGATAGCGGTACAGAGCGCATTATTCGCTTTTTAAGAAACACTTATCTGGTTGATATTAATATTCTCTTCTTTCGCGTATATCAATGTGGAGATCAGCGTATTATCAGTCGTACATGGTTTGAGGAAGATATCGAAGACCTTCCCCCTGAATCTCAAAAGAAACGATCATGGAATGGTGAATGTTACATTTCTTTTGGCGAAGGACATCGAAAATGGGAAGATGCGAAAAAATACGGTTTCATTTCTGCCGGAGGTGGTAGTTGGTATACTCGACCCCTAAATTCTCTATCTCCTAATGACCGCATTTGGGTCTATATTCCAAAAACAGGATATGTCGGTGTCGGCATCGTAACCGAACCTTCTCAGTCTGCCAAAAGTATCACTTTCCCCGAAGATGGTATTCAAAAGAAACTAAGTGAGCTTTCTCTGCAAGGAGACTATCTATATTCTTCAGAAGATCCTGATTCCGAAGAACATATCGTCAAAGTTAAATGGATTCATACTGTAAACAAACAAGAAGCCATCAATGAAACTGGTTTTTTCTGCAATCAGAATATTGTCTGCAGGTCAAAGAATAACAGGTGGGATTTCACTGTAAGCCGTTTGAAAGAGCTATGGAATATAACTGATTAAAGTTTTTCTTCTCGGACAGGGTATATTATCCTGTCCTTTTCTATGTCAAACTTTTTTATCATTTGAAATGGAATGAATAGAAACTTTCATCAAAAAACGTCCAGATTTCGCAGGATCTGTTCTGCGACTTAATCCTCTATCATCTCTATAACAATCCATCCGCGGAGGAAGCCATTCGCCGGGAATTTTCCCGAAAGCTCGACGCGATGATCTGCCATGAACGCTTCACGCAGTACAAAACCGCCGCAACCGAAGCCGAACGCGAACAGGCGCGGCAGCGTTACCTCGAAAGCATCGGGAGCGTGCCCAGCCCGCGTCGTGCCCCCCCGTTCCCCCTCGGAGAGCGTAAGGGCGCTTTTGATGCGAAGTGTCAAAAACTGCCCTCCGTAGATACCACAAAAGGCCGTCAGTCGGCTTATTCCTATTCCTCATCCCTGGTTCGTAAAAGATTCCGCACTTCTTTTTCGATTGCCGGGCGAATGGCAGGTCTGCTCTGATAGACCGCTTTGCCGCAGGCTGGGCAACGGTCAGGCAGCGACTCTGCTTCAAAGCAATATTTTGTTGAAAGCCTGTCGCTATCGTGATAAAATATCTACATATTATTGTTGTGCTGTGCCTTTTCAAAGGCTTTATAAAGCTTTTTTGCGGTATTGAGAATCCAGGGCACCGGTCTCGGTATGGCAATTACCAAAAACATCGTGGATATGATGGGCGGCACCATCAAAGCGCAGACGGCGCAGGGCAAGGGTGCCGAGTTTA
>ERZ779877.1251-NODE-1251-length-22691-cov-8.438991_pt1 | contig 22691 bp, 39 predicted proteins | sample MGYA00511556_ERZ779877 | MGnify/ENA primary metagenome ERZ779877 (study PRJEB29588, sample SAMEA2159338) | human gut metagenome | biome: human gut; feature: human-associated habitat; material: faeces | place: Denmark | collected 2008/2010 ...
AAATAAAGAGATATCTACAAATAGATGAATTATTTAATAAATTTATAGGATTAATGTATGGAGACGGATTTAATAACAGTACAAAAAACTGTGATGTAGGACTAGCAATTAATCCTTTAACTCATAAAGATAGCATTAATAGAGAAATTTTTTATCAAATTGCTAATAGATTAGAACTACCAGTCTATGAAAATAAAAGTTCAAGTAAAAATTTAAGTCAATTATATATTCATTCTATGGTTTTTAATAATTTTATAAAAAAAGAATTATTTCAATCAAAAAAAGGAGAAGATAAAGAATTTAATCACAAGTGGTTTAACCAAAGCAAAAAAATGATAAAAGCAATAATATTTGGTTTTAGGAACTCTGATGGAAGCAAGGCAACTAAAACAGACCATAGAATAAGTTTTGATAATACTTCTTTATCTATTATTAATGCTTACAAATTAATGTGTTTATACGCTGAAGAAGGAGTTAATTCATTAAGCGTAAGACCAATTTGGGATGATAAAAGAGGTTATAAATGTAAAGAGTCTTATAAATTAAGAATAACCCCTCGTGCAAAAACCGCTAGTAATCCATTAAATAGAGTTTTAGAAGATGATAAATATTATTACTTACCAGTCAAAGAAGTCAAAAAGATGAAAAAGCAATCTTTTAGAGTTTATGATTTAGAAGTGGAAAAAAATCATAGTTATTTGATTAATAATATGATTGTTCATAATTCCGCCCCATCCTTTTATATAACTAAACTTTTAGGGTTAACCGATATTGATAGATTAGAGTCCCCTATAACACTATTCCCTACAAGATTTATGTCTATTGAAAGAATATTAGGTGCTCGTTCGTTACCTGATATTGATTTGAATACTGCTGATGCTGAACCTTTTATTCAAGCAAGCAAAGATTTACTAGGTGAAAATAATTGTGCTTGGATGGTGTCTTGGAAACCTCTTCAGGACTCTTCTGGATTTAGACTTTATTGTAAAGCAATTGGAATGGATATTAGCGAATATAATGATGTAGCAAAAGAATTAGACAAATATGTAGATGACCCTAAGTGGGCTAAAATCATAGAAGACAGCAAACCTTTTGTTGGAGTTATTGAAGGTATAGCCGAATCTCCTTGCTCTATGTGTTTGTATGATAAAGATGTTCGTAGAGAAATAGGAATGATAAAAACTCCAAATGGAAAGATATGTTGTTTACTTGATGGATACAACTGTGATAAATATAAATATCTTAAAAATGATTATTTAACAGTAATGGTTTGGGCTATTATTAGAGATGTTTGTAAACTAGCAAATATTGAAATTCCTTCTATTAGTCAACTAGATGAACTTTTAGATGAAAAAACATTTGATATATATAAGAAAGGATTAACCTGTTCAATAAATCAAGCAGATTCAGATTATGCTACAGGATTAGTTACAAGATATAAACCAATGTCACTATCAGAGATGTCTGCCTTTGTGGCTATTATTAGACCTGGATGTGCAAGTTTACTTGATGATTTTATTGAAAGAAGAGATTATACTACGGGAGTAGAAGCATTAGACAATGTATTAGAAGATAGCGGTCATAGGCTGATATATCAAGAGTCAATTATGAAATATTTAATATGGTTAGGAATAAGCGAACCGCAATCATATGATATTATCAAAAAAATTGCTAAAAAGAAATTTAAAGAACCTGAACTAGCCGCTCTTAAAGAACAACTTTTAGATGGTTGGAATAAACAAGTAGGAAAGCCAGATGGCTTTGAAGAAACTTGGCGAGTTGTTGAAGATGCTGCTCATTATTCTTTTAATGCGAGTCATAGTTTATCTTATGCTTATGATAGTTTATATGGAGCATATTTAAAAAGTCACTATCCTCTTGAATATTATACTGTTGCACTAAATTATTATAATGGAGATGAAGATAGAACTAAAAAACTAATTAGTGAATTATCATCTTTTAACATAACTGTAAAAAACCCTACATTTAGATATTCGACCTCTGCATATTTTATGGATAGAGAAACTAATACTATATATAAAGGAACAAGTTCAATTAAATTTTTAAATAAGTCTGCTTCTGATTATTTATATTCTTTAAGAGATAATGAATATAAAACATTTACCGACCTTTTAATAGAAATAACTCAAGCCAAAGATGATGATAATAAATCATTAATTAACAGCAGACAAATAGAAATATTAATTAAACTTCAGTTTTTTGAAGAATTTGGGCATAATGAAAAGTTATTAAATGTTTATAAAGTATTTTCAGACTTATATGGCCGTAAAGTTATATCAAAAGACAAATTATCAGAATTATCTATTTCACCTGATGTGGTTGCTCAAAACGCTGCTACAGAGACCGAAAAACAATATAGAGATATAAACATAGAAAAAATACTTTATGATTATGAACAGAATTTAGAAAACACTAATTTAAAATTTAATGAACAAATTAAATTTGAAATGGAGATTTTAGGTTATATAAACACAACTTATCCTGAAATTGATAGAGCTATTTGTTTAGTTAAAGATGTAGATACGAAATTCAAACCAAAAGTAACATTATATTGTTTACAAAATGGAAAAGAAATAGAATGTAAGATAAAGAAAGAAACATTTAAAAACAAGCCATTAAAAAAAGGAACATTAATTAAAGCAAATGAATTTCAAAAAAAGCCTAAGTGGATTAAAGTTGGAGAGGAATTCCAAAAATCAACCACAGAAACAGAATGGCACTTGATAAACTATCAAATTATTACAGAGGAGGAATTATGTTAGAATTTGAAGATTTTGAAAAATATATGCTTGCTATTAAAGAGCAGATAAAAAAAGAACATAAATTAGATGAGGCTCTTCATGAAATGTCTCCTGATTTTGGAGGATTTAGTACAGAAACTATTAGTATAATAGTCGAATTATTAAGAAGATTAATGCTCGATGAAGAAGATTGGATTGGATATTATATATGGGAATCTGATTGGGGTAAAACTTTCTCATGTGTTTGGGATAAAGAAGGGAAAGAAATTCCGTTAGAAACTTTACAAGATTTATATAATATAATTGTTGAGAAAGGAGAATAAAAGGTTATGACATGTGAAATTTGCGGGTGCGAGATAACAGAGGAAAATATGATTAATAAAAATATTGAAATCTGCCGTCATTGCTATCTTGAAAATCAAGCCATGTCAGGGGAAGTTTTGGATGAATTTTACATGAGCGTTGAAGACCAACTAGAAATTAAAGAAATGTTGGAAGATTACGCAGAAGATGATTTAGATTAGAAAGAAAGGAACAAAAGTAAATGTTTAAAAATTACAAAAGATTATTTATATTTGATACGGAAACAAGCGGTTTATCTCCAGATAATGCTGAAATATTAGAATTAGGAGGTTTACTTTTAGAAAAACAAGAAAATGGAATATTTGAAGTAATCAGAGAGATTCAAACTTTAATTAAAAATAAAAATCATATTCCGTGGAATATTACACAAATTAATCATATTGATGATAAAATGTGTGAGGAAGAGGGCATATCTAAAGAAGAATTTTATGACTTACTTATAGAGATATTTGGAGATAAGGATACTTTAATTATTGCATATAATACCCCATTTGATATGAAGTTTGTAAAGGCATTTATAAAGGAAATGAACCCAGAATATGAAGTTAATAATGACACTCTTGATTTACTTGAAATCGCTAGAGATAGAACTCACACAATTAGAGGAAATAAACTTTGTGATATGCTTGTAAGATATTCTATAACAGATGAAGAAAACTCACACAGGGCGCTAGACGATTCTAAAGCAACATTAAAAGTTATGAGGGCATTTTGGAAAGAAAAAAATGATATTGAAAATTATGTGAGGGTTTATTATGGGTAAAAAGGTGAATCTTTATTGTGGGATGAATGTAAAGAATGTAATATAAAAGATAATGATTATGAATAAAAGGAGATTTAAATGAAAGAATATAAATTTACTATAACTAAAAATTATGTTCCAGATTGGGGCTTAATAGAAGGTGTTAGAGAAATATTGCAAAATGCTATAGATAGTTCTGGAGAGATGCATGTTGAATTGGAAGGAAATTGCTTAACTATTAGTAATGATGGGATAAAATTACCTGTAAAATCTTTATTAATGGGGTATGGAACTAAAACTAATGATATTAATTCTATTGGTGGAAAATCTGAAGGAAGTCTTCTAGCAATAATGGTTTTGTTGAGAGAAGGATATAGTGTTAATGTTATTAATTCAGATGAAACTTGGGAGCCAATATTTCTATTTGATGAAGATTTAGATGAAGAATTATTAACTATAAATGTAAAACCTTTGTCGATGCCTTCTAATAATTTAACTTATTATATAGATAATTTAAGCGAAGATGATATTGAGTTGCTAATTGATGAATTTCCTATTTTAGATAAAGCAGTTACAGGGGAAGAATATGATTATATAGAAACTCAATGTGGAGAAATTATCCTTGATGAAAAATATAAAGGTAAAATGTATGTTGAAGGATTGCCTATACAAAGAGATGATAATTTTGAATTTGGATACAATTTTAAAACTGAATATGTAAGACTTGACCGTGATAGAAAAGCAATTAATTATTATGAACTAAGAGGGCTAACCGCTCAATCTTTAGTCACGGCAAAAGAATGTCATCCAGAAATATTTAAAGCAATATCAGATAGTTGTGTAGATGCTAGAGACATAATTGAAGTTTTAGACGATGCTAGTGATGACTTTTTAGAATCATATAGGGATATGTTTTATGAAAAAAATAATTTGACTGAAAATACCTTAGTTGCTACCAAAGCAGTAAAACAACAACTTGAGCAATTAGATATAAATGCTAAAGTTGTAGAAGGGACTGAAATTGAAAGTTTCTTAATAGCAAAAGCGAATGATAAACTTGACTTAGTTTATGAAGCAAAAGATGCAGTACAAACGATGACTAAACTAGAACAAGCATTGAATAATTTATGCACATCTAAATGGTTAACATTTATGGAATTATATGTAAAAATAGAAAAATATTTGCCTAAAAAATGGAAATCAGTTTTAAAAGAACTTATAGACAGTTTAGCAAGTGCAGATATTAAAAATATTCAAAAATATATACCAAACGATTTTGATTATACATATGAAAGTGCAAAAAAGTTAAAAGAGGATATTTTGGAAAATAAGGACTACTAATAAGGAGGTCTTTATGAAAGAAATAACAAAAGAAATGATAGATATATGGGAAATGTCTAATATGGACTGGATGGGATATACTTTAGAAAAGAAAGAACATTTCTCATATCATCATCTAATAATTCCTAAAAGATGTGGTGGAAAAGAAACGATAGAAAATGGAGCAATATTAATACAATCTGCGGGCCATGATTATCTTCATGTAATTGAAAGAATAGAAAGAAAGGTTTTTGAAGACATAACTTGGGTTTTGAGAGAAATTAATGAACAAAGATATATGCCAACTAAAGAACAACTAGCAAGAATAAATCATATACTTAAATACTTTGAAGAGAAATATCAAGGTGAAACTACTTCTAAAGGAAAACCTTTAATAAGACAAAGATTTTTAAGGAGAGTGAATTATTATGAATAAGTTTTTACTCAAGATGAGTGGAATAATAATTATTTAATGGGGTTTTATGATGATTTAGATGATGCAATACCTGATATTAATGATTGGCTAGAAATATATAATCTTAAATTAGAAAAGGGTGACTTAGCAGAATATCCATCAACTTTTGGAACAGTTTTTGATAAAGAACTTGAAACTGAAGATGAAACTGTTTTAATGGTTAGAGGATTTATATTAAAATAACAGATTTTCACCACTAAATACCGCTAAATGATATTTTCCGGTAAAAATAAAGGAAAGAGAGGAATAAATGAAAAAGAAACTGTTTATATGCAGCGATATTCATGGTTATTATCAACAAATGAAATCGGCTTTAGATGAGGCCGGGTTTGATGAAAATAATGATGACCACTTGCTTATTGTTGTTGGAGATATTTTTGACCGTGGCGGGGAAGCATTAATGGTTTATGAATATCTTAAAAGATTAATAGGCGAAGGCAAAGCAATAGTAACTAGGGGAAACCACGATAAATTCTTTATTGATTTTCTTCAAGGGTCGGTAAACCCATTTAATTATTTGCATAACGGAACTAATGAAACCATAGCAGACTTTTGGCATAGAACAGCACCATTTGAAAGTTGGTGTGCTCTTGAAGGCAACTGTGATTTAGACCAAATGAATTATATTAAATGGGTAGATATATGCTCTAAAGAAATCAAAGAAGAATATCCTGAATTACTTGGTTGGTTAAAATCTTTACCTAGATATTATGAAACTAAAAATTATATTTTTGTTCATGGAGCAATAGATACAAAAGTTGAAGATTGGCACAATCCTCATTGTTTTAGATATGATTTAATTGATTGGGATGCATTAGATTTCAATGATGGTTCATTCTTTGGTGAATCTATCGTTAATACCGATAAAACTGTTGTCATAGGTCATTATGGAACTAGATTTTTACGAGATATGTATGGCTATTCAATTGAAAAAGGCCATGAAGATGATATATTAATCAGAAACGATGGCAGAGTAATAGCAATAGATGCAACAACTGCGGCCAGTAAAAAAGTAAATGTGCTAGTTATAGAAAATGAGGAATTATTATGAAAGATTTAAAAATATTTACAAGTAATATTGAAGATAAAGCGAGAGAACAAATAGATTTATTATTAGAACAAGAGCCATTTAAAGATTGTAAAATAAGAATTATGCCTGATGTTCATGCTGGAACAGGTTGTGTAATAGGGTTTACAGGTAATTTAGGTGATAAAGTTATTCCTAATATTGTCGGAGTAGACATTGGGTGTGGAATGTTATGTGTAGAACTTGGCAATATTGATATAGATTTAGAAAAATTAGATAAAGTCATCAGAGAGTATGTTCCTAGTGGAATGAATGTTCATAATTTACCAATACAATCATCATCTATTTACATTAATGAAGTTTATTGCAATAAAGAATTAAAAAATAGGGATAATTGGTTAGAAAAATCTTTAGGAACTTTAGGTGGTGGTAATCATTTTATAGAAATTGATATTGATGATAAAAATAATAAATATTTAGTTATACATACAGGTTCAAGAAACTTAGGTAAACAAGTTGCAGAAATATATCAAGAAAAGGCAATAGATTACTGTTCTTATAAAAAAGAAATGACGGAAAAAAAACAAAAATTAATTAAAAAATATAAAGAACAAGGTAGAGAAAAAGAAATACAACAAGCATTAATTGAAATATCTAAAAAGTATGATGGTAAGACAAAATTACCAAAAGATTTATGCTATTTAGAAGGCGATTTAAGAAAAGATTATCTTCACGATATGAAGATATGCCAAGAATTTGCAAAACATAATAGAAAATACATAGCATCTATAATATTAGAAAAGATGAATATTGTTGAAAAAGGATATTTTGAAACAATTCATAACTATATAGATTTTGAGGATAACATAATTCGCAAAGGCTCTATTAAAGCAAATAAAGGTAAAAAAGTTATTATACCTATGAATATGAGAGATGGTTGTATTATTGGTATTGGAAAAGGAAATGATGATTGGAATCAATCTGCTCCTCATGGTGCAGGGCGCACTATGTCAAGAAATATGGCTAGAGATGTTTTAAATATGGAAGAATTTAAAGAGACAATGAATGGAATTTATACAACTTCAGTTAACGAAGGAACTATAGATGAATCACCTATGGCATATAAACCAATGGAAGAAATAATTGATTATATCAAAGACACAGTTGAAATAACTAAGATAATTAAACCAATATATAATTTTAAAGCAAGTGAATAGGAGGAAGTATGAAAGAAGCATTATATATGGAATTGATATTTGAAAACTGCGATAGTATTACATTGCCGATTGATGATATAGAATACTTTTATGCTAATAATATTCAACAAAGTATGAATTTACAAGAAGGACAATTAAATATATATAAAAGTGTTGGTAATTTAACGCTTTCAATAAGAAAATCAGCATTTGATAAACTTACTGATTTTGCGGATATGTTAGATGACGAAGAAGAAATAGAACATCACAAATTAAAAAACAGAATTAACAGCAGCGATATAACTCAAATTCATTTTATAAATTTTCAAGATGAAACAGTAGAAAGTTTATATGTTGAATGGTCAGATGAAGATGAGTGGCATAATAAATATCAAAAACAAGAAATTATTGACGATGAATATCTCGTCATTAATATAAATAAGGAGGGGTAAAATATGGAAAAGAAAGAAAAAAAAGTTGGAGAAGGAGTAAAATTTGAAAGAATTAGAAGAATTACTGGATATTTAGTTGGTACACTAGATAGATTCAACAACGCTAAAAAGAAAGAAGTAGAAGACAGAGTTAAACATATGTAAAAAAAAGGAGATATATATGAAAGAAAAGATTAATGAGGAAATAGAGAAATTTAAACCATTTTTCTATAATTATAATAGTTTATGTGATAATGTTCTTATGGATGTTCTTGCTTTTATTCCTAAAGAGCAAAGAGAAGAAAAAATAAAAAAAATAGAAAGTGTTTTAGAAAGTATTGAAAATCCTATTGATGGTAATAAAATGCTTTGTGCATTAAAAGATGATTTACAAATGTTTGAGGATAATAATAATGAATCCGCAATTGCAATGAGAACCCTTGAATGGGTTAAAAAAGAACTAGAAGAGGAATCCAAATAAGGATTCCTTTTTTTTTAGCATTTAAATAATTAAAATCAAATTTAAAAGGTATTACAAGCCCGTAGAAAAGAGTTTAATAATAAGAGATATGATTTATCATGAAAATAAAAGAGCCTCATAAGAGGCTCATATCTATTCTGAAAGGAGTTTTTTAAAAAAAATGAATAAAAATTTTAAAAAATAATCAGAACAGGAGATTATAAATATAGATATAAAGGTTATTTACATTAATATCATTTGCAACTAATATTAATTACTACTTTTGAGGACTTAATTACAATTTATAAGTTTTGAGATACTTATGCTTATAATCAAGCACCATTACCACAACTATTTTTTATATCTATAGCACCTTAATAGATGCTGCACTAGAGATAAAAAGAAGAATCTAGCAAAACAATTTAATTCTATATTTTATCATCCAGTACACCAGCCATTAAGGCTAGTGCGTTATATCGTTGAGGCGCTTACAACTCTAATAGGCACCATTGGATAGATATATAAAGAACATTCGTTTCACACCCACTGCAGAGGTCAATGTAGCACTTCCAAACACAAATTGGAATTATATCTACCCGATGCTACCTACAAAGTAGCATATTATTTGTTTTCTATTGCGTCCCTTACGGGTTTAATTAGTACCCATATTTTTTCAATATTATGAGGATTAAGTTCTGGATATAGATTACAATTATTTAAACTAAAATATCCTTTAACCATTTTATCCACGACATTACAAGTTAATTGGTACCCATCCCTGTTTAATTTATTTGTAAATTCTTTTATACCAATAAAAATATTACCTTTATATAAAATATGTTTAGATATATTAATTCTAGTTTTTTCTATACTTTCCAGACCCCTCTTTTTCCCGCTTAATGCTTTTTTTATTTTGGGGATGGCTTTTTCTCGTGACTCTTTTGTCATCATGGGTGCATTTATCTTGCTATATTTTTTCTTCATAGTTTTTATAAAAGATTTTTTTCTTTTCATTTTTGCTTTAGGAGTATTTAATTGTATGGTAGAAATTGATTTATCCAATATATTATAAATTTTATCTCGACCAATCAAATTTATATAATATTCAATCCATTTCGTTTCACAAGTAAATAATTTCTTCGCATTATCAACTCGTTCTAAAGTAAATAATTCAAAATTATTAATCCCATATACCCTAATATCTTTATAAAATTCTTTATTGCGCTCTTTGTGGTTCTTACTATAAGCAACACCAACGTGAGAAGCCCATCCTTTATTTCTTATCCATCTATCTTCTTTTGTTTTTCGTGTGCTACCAATATAAACCTTTTGATTGCTTTTACATTTTATTAGATAAACTTCCATTATTCTTCTCGATTGTATCCCATTGTTCAATAATTGTTTTGCTAAAAGCACATTCTTTTCCCGTCCAGCCATATAGAAGAGCGCCTCTATATAAATATTCTGGAATTAAAACATTATTGTATCCTGCTGTTTGAACAGAAAATATATTCACTTTTGGATTAACAGCAGAACGATATTTATTTATTAATTTAAGAACATCTATATATTTAGTATATCCTTCTCCTGTAGCATAGTTTTCGCCATCAACTACATAAGAACTTCCTTTTCCATAAAGCCCAGTATGTCCTGCTTGCATATCGGAATATATAAATATATTATCATATTTTATTTTATTGTCAATCGCATTTTGGAAGAATAGCCAAATCCCATTTTCAGTTCCTCCCCCAACATCCCTCTTCGCTTCTTTTGATATATTTGCTGCTTGAGTCAAGACGCCATTTCTTTTTGAGATAGGGAAATTCATTAATCTATCCCCAAAAGCATATACCTCTCCTTCATCGCTATTCATAGCAGTGATAACAGAACTTAAATTGTCAATTTCTGCAACTGTCATAGTTCCATATTCACTATTAAATGTTCCCCAAGCACTGCCAGAATTATCAGATAAACAAGCGGTCTTACCTTTTAATCTTGGCATATTTTCTACACTGATATCTATACACTCTTCAAGTTTATCTATTAACAAAGTTCTGAATTTTACATTTTCATTATTTTTTATTTGATTTAATGCTTGATAATATCTAAAGGGAAATTGCTTACCATTTTTAACGCCTGAAACTAATTTATTTAAAATATTATAAGCAAATTCTCTATCTACATCTTCATCTAACTCTTTAAATATATTTCTTAAATTTCTTAAAAGAGCCATATGTGGAAGTTCAATGGTTTTTAATATTTCTTTAAAACTCTTACCGTCAGAGCGAAGTCTTTCCCAGGTAGTAGTCTCTTCATCCACCTCTATTGTTCCGCTTGCCATTAGTTCATCTACAAGATTACTTTTTGCATGACATATTCTAATAGTATCTATTAAACCTATATCGGCATTTTTATATTTTCCTATTTCATATCTTGACATCTTGTTTATTCTATCAGCCCAAGAACGCTTTAGAATTGATGGCAACTTTTTTTTATTACCGTTTATATATAAATATAGAGATAATTGAGTTGCTGGTTCATCGGCTCTGCGCATGATTTCCATATTTGCTTCTCTAAAAGTACCAGGATATTTTTCAGTGAACTCCTTTCTTTTAGGATGAACTGATGCTAAAACCATGATTAGTTGAGGATTCAATCTCATATAATAATCATTTCTTAATTCTAAAGCCCACTTAATAGTTTCTTCAAAATTATAATCTAAAGACTCATTAATTGTTTTTATCATTAATTCAGAAGCGGTCATGCCTTCAGGAATATCAAATATTAGATATTTCTTTTCATTTGAATGTGGTAAGAAGAAGCCTCTATCTCGTAACCCAGAAGTCCTATAATACTGTGGTTCTGCAAATATAGATGATGCAGAAATCATTTTTAAAGTATTAAGGGGGTCAAATTTATATGAAATCCCTCCCATATAATTAACAATAGGTTTTTTGGTTTCAATTTCTCTTTGAATTTTAACCACTTTACTAATTTTACTCATAATATTCTCCTTATAATTAAACCCTCGAGAATAAGAATAAGACTACTGATATGTTTTAACAGAACATTTCAAATCCCTAATTTTGATGTAAGTCTTAAAACCGCTTCGAGGGTGATTAAACATTTTAAACCTGAGAACAATAAGAAGAAAAAATATTTGAAACAAACGCTTTAGGCTTTTTGCAAATGTTGATATAAAAGAGAATGTTAAAATCACTTTTTTTAAACTAATTAGTTTCCGTTGACGCTCGTTTTACAAAGAGTAACTATTAAAATTTTCCTTTTTCCTAATTTCGATGAATTTCTTCTTCCGCATCAGGTTCTCTCCTAAAAAGGAGGTAATAACATTATATGGTGGACAGTATCGGCTCCGCCCCGATGACCTCCTGTGTGCAAGACAGGCGTTCTAACTAACTGAACTAACCGCCCATTGAGCACTAAAGTGCTCTAACAAAAAGAAATGGGTCTTAATATACTAAAATAATAGCGATTAAATTTTGGTTGCCTGTCCAGGGCTCGAACCTAGAAATCCACGAGTCAAAGTCGTGTGTGTTACCAATTTCACCAACAGGCAATTTGGTTGCAGTTATGGGAGTCGAACCCATTATTCTCGGGTTATGAGCCCAATGTGATTATCCGTTTCACTCAACTGCTATGAAGAAAGTCAATTTCTATATCTTAACTTCTATTACATTATATCATATTATTTATCTTTTGTCAAATCTTTTTTTATTAATTCTTCATAAATTTCATCACTTCCGAGTTCACACTGAGGTATTACACTACCGTCACTTAAAAAAACTTTATATAACTTAATAGTTTGTCCGTCCCTTTGTAATACACCCATGTATTGAACATCAGTTATTTCTTCTCTTTTAATCCAAATAACTCTATTAAAAACTTTGATTTCTACCCATTTGAGTTTCCTTTTTCTCAATTTCATCACCTGCTTTTAAAAATTTTAATAAATCTACAAAAGAGTCCTTGTCACATTCATCATCTATAATAAAACCCTTTTCTCTTGAGGCTAAATATTCCTCAATATCCCTTATCATCACCGATTTATTAGCTTCAGTAAGATGCATTTTATTTTGTTTAATAAAATCGGAAACTTCGCTAGTAACATATGTTCTTCTCCCTAAAGCATATCTAAGAGCCATAATCATAATATTGCCAAAATCATTATCTTCATCATTAATAATTTTACTTTTAAATCCACACATCTTCATCTTCTCCTATTTTATGATTCTTTGCATAATCATTAATTGCGTCAACACAATCATCATACATTTTAATTATTTCTTCAGGAGTGTAATTTCCATTAATAGTTGTGTCTCTACCTAAATATTTATACCAATTTATTTCAATATTTTTATATTTGAAATTGTATGGTTGTTCATAATCATCATTCCAGTTATAAGCCTCTACTTCAAAGACATCATCTATTTTAAATTTTTCTCCTGTATTACCAAAAGGATTACCCTCAACCCCTAAAATGTTATCAAGCCTTTCACGGATATCATCCATTAAAACTCCGGCATATCTGGGTAACATATAAGATTGAGTATTATTATGATTAAAAATTAAATTTCCTAATTCAAGGTCGCAAGGTTTTGTTTTTTTCATTCTTTTTCGCCTCTCTTAAATTAACTTCTTGCACTTCTTCCCATTGATATTTTTTTAACTCTTCTTCTATTTCTTTTAATATAATTATTTTTTCTTTTGTCGTACCATTAAATAATTTCACTATCAAGTTATATTCTTTATCCATTAATCTTCCTCCACTCTTATTATTTCTTCTACTTCTATAAGTTGTATGTCTTCTATACTATCATAATCTTGTTGACTAGCCTTTAATGACGCATAAAATTCATCCTCGGCATAAACATATCCATAGCCTTCTGCTAGTCCTCTAAATTCAAATTTATATAATTTTTCTTTTGGTTCAGGTGGTTCAGGATAACTTCCAGCACCTAATTCAGTTGTGTCCATCATTTCCCTCCTAGTCTATATATACATTATACCATATTTTGTAATAAAAATCAATAAAAAAAGAAGAATTTGTATTCTTCTTTAGTCAGGGGGACTCTGTAGTTCAGGAAGTGTATAGTAACTAATTCTTGACTACAAATTAATAGTAACAAAAAAGTAGTTTTAAGTCAACTACTTTCCAAATTTTTCTTTAATATTTTTAAAGATTGTTTTTATGTCATCTTCTAAAGGCAAAGTTTCTTTCTCTAATGAACTTTTACTTATTTTTTGATTAACAGCATCTATATAACAACTAATAGTCCCATCATCTCCTTGATAAAATTCATCCCATTCACTTTGAGACAATTTGTTTTTAATATCTAATTGTTTAAGAGCAATGTTGTCAAAAGAAACACAGTTGAATTTATCAAAATATTCTTGAACATTATTCTTTAACCATTCTATTTTTCTTTCAACTTCTCCATCCATTGCATCTTTATAATAATATCCACGACCGATATCTTTGTAACCCAATATTAATATTTTTAGGTTAAATTGAGATAAGTAATCAAAAACTTCTTTATCATGTACTCCGGCTATTAAATGAACTACCATATTTGGTTGTTCCATATTTTTATAAATTAAGTCTTGAGGTTCAGTAAAGGATACTCCTAACCCATGAATTAAATCATTTTCAATTAAATCATTAACAAGTTGCATATTATCTATAAGTTCTCCTTGATTAACGGTTAAATTTGCTACAAGCCCTTTACTTTTTAACTTTTCTAAAAAAGGTATTAAATCTGGATGTGTTGTAGCGCTACCCCCTCCGATAGCAACTTCTTCTCCGGGAAGCATTGTATCTATAAATTTTAAACTCATTATGTCTGCATGTCTACCTTTAGAATTGCTATTATTATAGCAAAATAAACATCCACGAGTGCAATAATTAGTTATACACAAATCTATACTTAATGGAAAATCTAAATTAATTTTTTCATTATCAGGAAATTCAGTAATTCTTGTACCATCATCAAATATTGAAATAATAGCATTACCATTTTTATATTTATTTAATAATTTCATAATTAGTCCTCCCTCACAATATAATTAGTAAATGGATTGTCATTATCCTCATCAATCTTTTCTAAAATTTCTTCTAAAGCATTGTTAGATAAAAAAGTATTTAATAGCTTATAAATATATTTATCAAAATTAACACTATGAATAAGTTTATCTAAAGCTTGTTCTCTTGTTAATGTTTCAGTAGTTTTAACACTCATTTCAATCACCTCTCTATAATTTTTGCCAATGATAACCACCAGCATTATCTAATTTGCCTTTTAAATGATATTGAATACTACTAAATGGTATTCCAGTTTCATTTGAAGCTTTATGTATAGATAAATATATTTTGTTTGTTTCTATACATTTTATTTTATAACATCTATTTTTATAACTATTATAATCATTACTTTTACCAAATCTATGATTATTTTTTCCTAATTGTTTCTTTACACTTATTGGATTATTTTGATTTTCTTTATGTGTAACCCATTCTAAATTAGTATAAACATTATTTTGCTTATTAGTATCTTTATGACTAATTTCACATTTATAATTTGGTTTATTTAAAAATACCTCTCCAACTAAACGATGAATATAAAAATCTTTAGTTAATCCATCTTTTCTTAAACTTACTCTTAAATAACCATAACGAGAAATTCTTGGCGTTAGAATTTTATTTGATAAAAAACTTTTAACTTTACCATAATTGCTAACTTGATATAAACCCTCATAATTAGGTATATCTTTCCAAATTTCTTTTTCTATCATTTACATATCCATTCCATAATAACCAAATGCAACTACGCCATCATAACTATCTTCAAATGTTTCATACTCTATATAATCATAGTTATTAAATTCTTCATATGTATAATATTCTTTATCTGAATTTAAATAATCTTCTAATTGCTCTTCCCAATCTATATCATCTTTGTCATAATCAGGATGTTCTGATATAAATTCTTCTTTAAGTTTAGCCATTTCTTTTTCTACCTCTTCTTTTGGTACTAATTCTTCATTCCATCTATTCCAATACATTTCCCCTTTTTTCCACTTATCAAAATCGCTTTCACTACACATAGTAATAGAATGTGTACTAGAACTATTAGTTTCAAAAACATTTTTTCTAACTAATCTCATTATTTATTCTCCTTCATTTTTTTTAGCCAAGTTCCAGGTCTTCCATATTTCTCTTTTAATATGTCTATTTTTTCTGAAACTTCTTTCATAGAATTTCCAAAACATAGAGGTATATATCCACTATATTCCTTCTTTTCCATATGATTATTATTATTTTCTAACATCTCACTAACTGAACAAATATTATAGCATCCTTGTTCAGGACTATATTCTCCAACATAAATTTCTTTGTAATAATCTTCTAAACTAATCATAATTTTCTAATTCCTCCTTTAAATTTTTAATTATTTCTTTTAACCCTTTTATTTCTTCTTCTAATCTTGAAATCTTTAATAACAATGCCCCACCGCTAGTCCATTGTTCTAAATAACCCTCTTCAAACTCTCTTTTCTCTATTATTGATTGAGCAAACAAATCACAGGCAGTAGATAATAATCTTTGTAATCTACATGCTTGTTCTCTATTTATTTCTGAATATTCATCATTTTGATAAATTATACCTTTATTATATTCATCATAATAGCAAACCATATCATAACTTATTTCCCTAATCATTTTTAAGATTTCTTTTAATGTTAAATTGCTAATTACTTCATTAAGTTGATTATCCATTCTCTCATAATTCATTTCATTAGCATAAAAATTTTTTCTTGGTTCCATTTTAATTTCCTTTATAGTAATGATAATAATCCGGACTATCATCTAAATCATCTAAATCATAGCCATCATCATTATCGTTTCCAGTTCTTACATATCCATCTAAAATGGCATTAACAAGCAAGTCTCGGTTCTCAAAAATATCACTAACAAAATCTTCTAATTCTGAACTGTGGTCGATATATCCACTATTTAAATAATAATGCTTGTTTTCGTCTTCATCTTTCCAAAACCCAAAGTCAGGCTCTTCAAATGTTATTTCATTAAAATATGGAGAAATTATATCAATAATCATTTTTTTATAGTCATTAATTTCATTAGGATGAAGACAACAAATAGCCGTCCATATATAATCTTTTAAATCATATTTACTATATTCCCAGCCAAATTCTCCAACATTAAAGTGAATTGAAGGGCGCTTTCCAATATTATCTTTATCTATATTCTTAGGAATTGTTATTACATGAGTTGAGCTTGAATTGGTTTCAAATATTTTATTTCTTATTATTTTCATATTTTATCTCCTAATTAATAAACATTTTTGCTATTCAATTCAGAATATTCATCAAATAATTTTTTAAATTCATCATCAAATTGGGCATAATATTCATATTTTTTCTTTTTATCGAGTTCAGCAAATTTAGATTGCATCTCTCTTTCTAATTCTTCTTTTCTTTTCTTTCTATCTATTTCTTCTATCCAATCATTTAGGTTTATATCTTTTAAATATCTATATTCCACGCTAGATTTATCATAATAACTTTCATCAGTTACATCTTTGACAACTCTTGCGATAAAAACGCCACAATCAATATGTTCTGCTATAATAAATTTCCCTTCATTTAATTTTTTTGTAGAATAAATGATGGTATTTTGTCTTCCATTATTTCTTAAAATTCCGCTAGCATATTCAACTTCATAAGAATGTATTTTCTTTGCCATATTAATCCCTTCCTATAACAATTTTGCTGCTTGGAGATAATACTTCCTCTAAAAAATCGTGGTCATAACTATATATATCTCTTAATAAATCATCTAAGTCATACCAATCAGTTAATTGATGATTGATTAGAACAATGTCATCCAAATCTCCATAATATTTTTCAGGAAATACAACTTCTTTATTATAATTATTTCTTATATATTCTTTTATTCTTCTAAAATCCCAATCTTCTTCCACATCGTTAATTAAATCTTGATAATTTAAGGCTCCATATTTATATTTATTAATAATTTGTGAAACTAAATATGAAACTTTTTCATTTAGCGTTGAAAATATACCATAATCATTTGTGTCTATAAAGTGTATTACTAATTCGCTATTTGGACTTAAAAAATTATCGTTTTCTTTCTTATTAAAAGTTAAACTATGTGTGCTGCTCGAATTAGTTTCAAAAACTTTATTCCTTATTACTTTCATTTTTGATTTCTCCTTTCTCATTAACTACTTTTTTTATTTGTTCTACTATTTCATTCTTTAATTCTATCATTAAATTTTGAATATCTTTAAGAGATTTAAAAGAGACATCTCCTTCATCTAAATAACATTTTTTCAACATAGAATTTGCAAGTTCATCAAAAGAAGTATAATAACCAATGACATCAAACATTTCTTGCCCTTTACTTTTGCCTGTTTTGCCTATTTTTCTTTCTTTTAACATAATATTGCAAGGGTCAAAATCAATAAAATATTTATCATTAAGTTTTATCATGAATTCCCTCCTATCTTTTCTACATTATAACATACCTTTTAATATAAGTAAAGGGAAATTTTATTAATTTCCCTTTAAGTAAACATCATTGTCTTTTTCATACTCTCTTAATTTATCCCAAAATTCGCCGGTTTCAAGGGTATATTCATCCCAATATTTGTCCCAATATTCATTTTTAATACAACCATCATCAGTTAGCCATTCTTTAGGAGGTAATTCTCCTTTTTCATTCATTCTATAGTATCCTTCTTTATAGTCATATTCAAAACCTATTGTTTTAATATTGTATCCACGATATTCATCTCCACCAATAGTTATATAACTGTTTTTATTAAAAATAAATCTTTTAACAAACTCTTTGTCTTTTATTAATCTATTAAGAATATTTTTGTTTTCTAAATCACAAGCGTGGTCTATATAATTTCCATATCTTTCCTCTAGTATTAAAAATCCATCTTTCCCAGTTAAATTCCCATCAGAGCCATCTCTGTCGATATAATTAAATACATCTTTTGGTTTCGGTGTATAATCTTTATTGCCAAATAACTTTTCCCACACTTCTATTACTTGGTTTTTAAAAGTGTCAAGTTCTGCCACATTATTATCTTTTAATAACATATAAGCATAAGCTAATTTTTCATCCCAATTATCACACAAACGGCACTCTTCTCTCCCAAATCCATAATCATGGTCTAAACTATCATATGCATTATAGCCATCTTCTTTAACTTCTTTAGGAATCACAATTGCATGTGTACTTGAACTATTTGTTTCAAAAATTCCATATCTAATCTTTTTCATCTTTAATCCTCCACCTTATATGCCATTTGTTCCATTTGCTCGTGTGTGATGATTGTTAATAATTTGGCACTTCCATTTTTTAACATATCTTTTATGCTTGCCAATTCTAATATATTATCAATTCTTGCAAAATTTATTCCAATAATTGTTGGATAATTATTTTTGTCAATCACATCTATTGTAATAGTATCCCCAACTTCTAAAATATCAATTATGTCATAACTGGCTTTAACTATTCTCTCTAAATTGCCTTTTTCTAAAAAATTAATGCTATCACCATAAGTTTTATAAAGTTCTTTATCAAAAAATATTGTGTCGTCATCTATATAATCTACTTTTGCAATTATTCCATCTTTAGTTCGTACATACATATTTTCTTTAAGTTCTAATTTCATTATTTACCTACCCAATAACAATTATTATTAATTTGTTCTTTTGTTAGAACACCTTTTAGAATACATTCACCACTTGAAATTCTTTCTTTCCATTTTTCTAATTCATTTAATGTTTCTGATACTCTAGGAACAACAATTCCACCACAATCATCTGGAGATATATCTATAAACATTAAATCCATTGGTTCTATAAGGTCTATTATGTTGAAACTACAATTAACCATATATTTTTTTGCACCATTTTTAGCCATTGAATTATTAGTATCAAATTTATATATTGTTCCTTTTTTAGTTCTTACATACATTCCTGCTTCTAATTTCATCTATTTATCATCTCCTAAATTATTTAATACTTTATTTTCTTGCCAGTCATCTTGTATTGTTGAAATCCAACCACAGTGAACAGCTTTTATACTTCCATCTGGTCTATAAAATTTTTGAGCGTCCCAACCTTTATAAAGCTGTATTCCAAAATCTACTTTGCCATTTTTAATACTATATCTTAATACATCACTTACAATAATTATGAAATCAATTTTTTGTGCAACCAAATGTCTTATAAACTCTCTTACTTGATTAAAGGGTGGATTAGTTATTACTAAATCATATTTTGAATAATCAATATTTCTCCATTCTTTGTCATCATATTTAACATCGTAATAACAATCTTTTAAGTATTTATAAATATTGCTATTTTTGTTATCACATGGACAAATAATTTTTTTACCTCTCAAATCATACTTATGCAATTCTCTTACGCAATCTTTGTACATTGTGTAAAATTCATCATCTAAGGTTTTTCTTTTACAAGTTTTTATTTGTTGCATTTTGACACCTCTTTTAATATATCTAATACTTCAGAATAATTATCAGCAATAGCAATACCATTGACATTAATATATTCTTCAGTACATAAGAAGTTTTTTATACATTCTCTTAGTTTATCTATTACTTCTTTGTATTTTTTATTTTCTTGTTGTAAATTTTCTATACAGTCATTATGATAATATTTATAATTTATACATTGACTATCTCTTAATATTTCTTTTCCACATATTTCACACTTCATTCTGACACCTTTACAACTAAATCTGCTTTTATTAAGTCATCAATTATGTACTCAAATCCTTCTTCAAGTTCTTTCATACCTATTGGAGTGCATAAATAAATTATTTTTGGAATTACACCAATATTTAAAGAATTTATTCCACTTGCAATATATACAAAACATTGTTTCTTTATAATATCCTTTTCATCTACTAAACGAGTATATCCGTTTATTCCACTATTATATATAAACCTATACTTCTCTAATTCTTTTAAATCTAACCCATCACGAATTTTTAACATAATTTACCTATCAACTCCTTAATTGCTAAAATTCCCATCATAATTGTTGCTACATATAAAATTGAACACATAATTGTCATTGTAATATTAAAGAATAAATCTTGTCTAAAATTGTTCCACCATTTTTTTATCTTTAACATATCTACTCCTTTGGCATTTCATAAACATAAGCACTATTATCTATATTTGGTAATAGTATATATTTTTGTATTTCATCTAATACTTCTAATGCTCTTTCTTCATTAAAATATTTACCTAATCTTGCTTGATTTACACATATATACCAAACATCTTTAGTTATATAATCATTTCCAATTTCAGTTTCTATACACCAATCTTTATATATATTTTTTTCAATAAATAATTCAGTTGCTTTATATAATCTTTTTCTATCTTGACTTCTAATCCATAATTCCATATTTTAATCATTCTCCTTTTACTTTTTGTATTATTTTTAAAATTCCTTTAACATTTTTAATATTTCTTTACATTTCATTCTAATAGCTTTTAGTCTTACGATTTGATAATCATTCATGTTTACTACCATATCATCTTTAACTTTTATCTTTTTATCTATACTTTCAATAGAATTTTCTAACTTTCTTATCATACTATCTATTTTAGTTAATAACTCAATATTAGCCTCATACATATACTTATCAAGTTTATCACCCAATTCATTCTTCATTTCTTCAAATGTTTTGTATTTTTCTTTCATATCTCTTATCCCTCTATCTTGATAACATTATAGCAAAATTATTTTTCCTCGTCAATAACTTTATAAAAAAGAGGGTATATTCTTAAAATATATTATATTCCCCCCCCATATTTTTTTCTTTTCAATTGCACACAGGTCTATTAAAATTTTTCTTAAATTCACGGCAAATTTTAGAGCATTGCTCATAGCTCCCTATACCAATTATTTGAAAACCTGTGTTTATCCCTGATGCTATATTTCTAATATTTCTATTGATACAAGAACTTAAAGGTTCAACATTGAACGCTTCTTGAATTAAACTATATTCTGCAACGAATAAATCCATTTTTCTTTCCCTTTCTATAGTTTTTCAATTAATTTCTCATAAAGCATAATTTGTCTTTCCAATGACGTAATTTTTTCTTTTTGTTCTTCTATAATTTTTTTTAATTTTTCATTTTCCCTTTCTGAAGAATTATCTTCACAAGGTGTATCTTCTATTATATGGCAATAAGGTACGACAATTTGATGTCCTATAACATCATTACTTCCTGTTAAAGGCTCGTTTATTTTAGTTACACTTGTATCCCCTTCATAAGAACCAACAGTAATATTATCATTAACATTATTTTTAATTGTAAAGACTTTGTCTTTTTCTTTCTTTTTATCAGCCGGAGGTGTCCACTCTATTGGTTTTTTTCTATTTTCTTCATTATGATAAAATTCATAAACTTTTCTCACTATTGGAGTAGCGCTTTTATAATGATGTCCTTCAAAATCTCTTATTTGGTCGTAACTTAAATTAAGTTCGCTCATTAGTTTATTTTTTGACCAACCAAAATCTTGTCCATATTTTCTTAAATCTTCAGTTTCAGTATACCATTTCCAAATTTCTTCATCACTTACCTCATCTTTTTTAATTATTGTAAATTTTTTGTCAAAATTTTCATTTTCACTGTTATATGATTTTTCATTTTCATTATTTTGATGATAATAATTATATAATTTTATAACATTTTTAGAGCATCCAGTTATTTTATGTAGTTCCAAATCAGAAAAACTTCCTTGAACTATTCCACTTTCTTTAGCGGCTTCAAATTGAGGCTTATCTCCTCTTTACT
>ERZ779877.1252-NODE-1252-length-22643-cov-6.721888_pt1 | contig 22643 bp, 48 predicted proteins | sample MGYA00511556_ERZ779877 | MGnify/ENA primary metagenome ERZ779877 (study PRJEB29588, sample SAMEA2159338) | human gut metagenome | biome: human gut; feature: human-associated habitat; material: faeces | place: Denmark | collected 2008/2010 ...
GGGCTATCCTCTGATATATAAGCCCCTGATGCATACCCTGCTTCTGTTTTATATATTTTTTCTCTATCCAATTTGATACTACCTCCGTATCAAAATCATTCTAACATAAGGTATCAAAATGATATAAAGTTCGTATCAAAATAAATTAGCCTTATTGTAGAGATACCTGCCTTTTGCGGCGAGGCGGAGTGAATGCCTAAATCTGGATAGTACAAAAAAGATATTCAATTTAAATAGGCGAGAAATAAAGAGTTCCGTTTTCTTCATATAAATAATTTTTTCTTTTTAGTTCATCCATTGCTCGCGATACTCCCGCAAGAGTTGCTATTCCTGTATCATTACATACTGCTTGTCTGCTAAAAGCAATTGTCTTTTTCCCGCGCCAGAACATCAAATATAAATATAATTTTAAGCTATTGCCAGTTAAATTACACATTGCGCGCGAGATTACTTCATTACGTATATACAAAAATCCATTATGAAATCTTATATCTGCTTTTATGTGTGCTTTGTCTTCGGGATTAAATGGTATTTCCTTCCCGATATTTTTTTGAATTAGTTTCTTTTGGTTTGCATACATTTTGTTGTGCCTCCTGTTTTTGTTGTTTGTCTTCGTTTTTGAAATGCTTAATTAGCAGAAGCATTTCTGGTTTATATTCAAATAAATATACCACGTATTGGGGATATTTATTGTTTGGTTCTGTCCCTACGAGATGATAACCCATATCTAGTAGTCGCAGTGCATAGTTTTGAGAAAGAACTCTAAATGTTTTCATAAACACAACCCCTTTACCAGTATTTTTTGAATATGTCTTATTATACCATATTTTTTGAGAAAAGTCAAATATATGCCGACGAGAAACCTTTGCATTTGAATATCATTTTGATACTACGCGCTATTTATTTATGAATAAATAAATATTTCGCCGCATCGCCGCGAAAAAATGCTCATTCCCTTCCCTCTCCTTATCGCCCAAACCCAGCTCCCTCTGCCCGCAACCCCTCCGCCGCAGCTCCCCCAGCCGCAAACCCAGCTCCCCCACTCGTGGCCCCTTCAGGATGTCCCCGCAAATGTTTGCGTGCGAGTCAAGCATTTAACTTCCTGCGGGCGGTGTCAAGCATTTAGGTGGGCGGAGGTGGTGTCAAGCATTTGGCGTATGTTAAAGTTAGGTTAAGATCAGCGCGCGTGGCATTTGCTTAACATACTATTAACTTGACTTTTTAGCGCGTCCGTGCTATAATATAGACACTGAAAGAGAGGGAGGCACAAATAAATGGTATATTCGAAGACTGAAGTGGAGAAGGTTATCAAGACTCTGCCCATCAGCTATTACGCATTCAAAGAAATGTCTGTGCGGCTCACTGATGAGGACAGAACCTACATCAATCTGGCTACTTATGCTATCAATATTTCTTATCCTATGATTCGTAAGGCAATGGAAGACGCGGAACGCAAGGGGATCGAGATGGACACTGAAAGTGTTTGTCGTGCTCTTCTGTATCATGAAGTGTCTCATGCTCTTCTTACTCCTATGGATATGAAGAATAACCCCGCTTATTACAATGTTTTTGAAGATGAACGCATTGAAACTGTTCTTTACAATTATTATATCAATGTAGACTTCAAAGCAAATGTGAAGCATATCTGCGGATGGGATAAACCGCATGAACCGCGCAATGCGGATGAAGCTTTCTTTCAGACTGTGCGGTTTAGGTATGGTAAGCCGGAACATTTGAAAAGAGTGAAATGGATTATTCAAAAGTATTCGTTTGTTACTACTTCTTTCTCTCACGCTAATAGTAAGACTCTGACCTCTTATGAAGAAAGCATTAAGGCACTTTATGAAGATATTGTAAAAGATTTTGAGGAAGAAGAGAAAAAGAAAAAGGAAGAAGAAGAAAAAGGAGAAGAAGAAGGAGAAGAACGAATCACTGATGAATGTCCTTCTTGTGAAGATGAAGATGTTGCAAGAGGTATGGTTCAAGATGCTGTTTATAGAATTAATAGTAGTTTTGGAGTAGGAGAACCAGATTCTCATTTTGACAGAGAAAAACAAGCCGCTCAAAAAAAGTTTGCGAACAGTTATTATGACTACTTCTATCCTCTGTTTTATGGTTATAATAAGCGTTCTAGCGGCGGTTCTGCATTTCAAGCTTATAGCGGCGTACTTAATCCGCGCAATGCGGCGCGAGATGATTATCGTTATTTTGACCGTATGGCGCAAGAAAAAGGCAATAACCGTTATGGCTCTATGAACTTGAATCTGTTTATTGATACGAGTGGTTCTTTTGCTCGCCATCAATCGCAGGTGAATGGACTTCTGGAAGCTCTTGAACGACTTGAAAATCGTTTTAAGTTCTTTGCTTTTGAGCTTATCACTTGTAATGTTGGAGAACAACTGAAACGACACGACGAGCGCCGCATTAGTTGTTTAGGCGGTAATTGGCTAGATGAGAGTATTGTACCAATCTGGCGCAAAGTGCAGAAGTTAAACACTCCTAACTACAATATTGTGTTGTTTGATGGAGACGCTTATACTAATCCGCATATTATCAATACTCCGTCCGCCCCTATGACTGTATTTGATTATAGCAATGTAACTCTTATTACTGATCCTTCGAATGAAGATGAAGCGAAGAAATGTAGGCGCGCAAAGGTAGTTATAAGTAATAACTACACTGAAGAACTTGAACGTTATGTCAAGCGGGCAGTACAGTTTGCACTTTCTTAACTTGACATTTGACCGCGAGTGTGATATAATATAGTCAAGAAATGAGGAGGAGGACAGTACAATGAAAATTGATACTAGTATTGAGCTTGTTAAGTCGAAGGACACTGGCAATATCGTGCTGACGCTTGGTAACACTAAATGTTTGTTGATGGATAGGCTTCACTGTACTGCTTACGAAGCTGAATATGTTTACAAGACGATTCGTAGGGCGAAAGAAGAAAAACGTCCAGAAGTGTATAAAAAGTATGTTGAATACTTTGAAAAGCGCACCGACGAGGAGAAGGAACAGGAACAGGAACAGAAAGAGGAAGTATCTATGGCTGTGGACGATCAGTTGAAGCGCGGTTTGAACAATATGATTAACTTCTTCAAAGAATTCAATTTTGCTCCCTCTTTTAGGTTCGTAAACACTTTGGCGCGAAAAGGTATTGAAGAAGCGAAGCAGTATGTGCTCAATTACTTCTACCTTATGGATAGTCCGTATGCAGAGGAAGTAAGTCATAAGATTGATAGTCCTGAATTCAATGGTATTCTGGGAGACTTTTTCGTCCGAGAAGTTACTCAGGCTATCAATAAGCGCTTTAAGGTATATTATGGTGCTCAGGGTACTGGTAAGACTACTCAAGCTCTCGAAGAAACCGCGAACCGCTGTATCGTTTGCAATGCGTCGATGATGCCCGCCGACTTGATGGAGGATTTCACTTTCGACGATGGTAAGGCGGTGTTTCATCCTTCTGCGCTTGCAAAGGCTATGGAGATGGGAGAACCTATTACTCTGGATGAAATTAACCTTCTCCCCTTTGACAGTCTGCGATTCCTTCAGGGCATCTTTGATGGTAAGAGTGAATTTCTTTATAAGGGTAACACCATTCATATTGCGGACGGCTTTAAGGTAATTGGTACGATGAACCTGGCTATCAATGGCGCGGTTTATGGCCTGCCCGCTCCGCTGGTTGATAGGTGTGAAGATATTGAGAGTTTTGAATTGACTGCTGATAGCTTGATGAACGCAATTTAAGCGAGCGATGGAAAACGCTCTACAGAAAGGACAAATAACCGCTATGAGTAAAAAGCTTGTGTATATGGTCGTGGACACTGAAACCGCCACTCTGCCGTTTGTGAATGAAATTGCGCACAATGAGAACGAGAAGAAAACTATCGCCATTTCTAAACCTCTTGTATACAACATCGGCTGGACGCTGATGTATAGAAGCGGCGAGATCATTTCGCGGGAAGAGTATGTTATCAGTGAGATTTTCTCTGTCCCCTCCATTTTTAACACAGCTTATTATAAGGACAAGCGTCCTTATTACTTGGAGGGCATTAAGAACGGTTCTATTAAGCTCGCAGACTGGAATGGGGCTATGAAAGCGTTTGAATATGCTCTCCAACATAGCGATGTTGTGGGCGCTTTCAATTCAATGTTTGACTTCAAAAAAGCTATCCCTTTCACTGAACTTTACATTAACAAGTTGTACAGCGAAGATTATTATAAGTGGGAAGAAGTTCAGCGAATTATTTGTCGCAATATCATTGATGGCCGCAAAGCGAGAAAGGAGCACGAATTTCAGCCAGACATTTTTAAGTTTCGCAATCACGATTATAAGCTGTTCGACATTTGGGGTATGGCTTGTAAGTATCTCATAAATAACCAGTCGTATAAAGAAAAGTGTCTGGATAATGAAATGCTGACTTCAAGTGGAGTATATTTCAAAACCAGTGCTGAAAGTACTTTCAGGTACTTGTGTAAGAAGTACGATTTTGATGAAGCTCATACGGCTCTTGCGGACGCTGAAATTGAAAGTTATATTCTGTCTCGCATTTTGCACGATAGAGCAGTTGAAGTTGGTATTGACTACTTTCCCTTTCAGCGTTTGGGCAATACGGTTGACTATGTAGACAATATGCGGAATACGAACAAAAAGAAGAAATATGCACAGAATGTTCACTCCGCTATGCTCCGCTATCTGGGAGAGTATGAAGAGGACAGTCTCACTCCCTTTCAGAAAACCGTTTTGCGGCAGGTGCGAGTGCTGGAAGAAATTATGACGATAGAATGAGAGGATAGATATGCTGAATTATTTTGAACATCAATTCAATTTTCATTGCGGCGATGAAGTTATTGGAGTTTATTATATGCCTGATATTATTGTGGATAAACCAATTGAGGGTTCACACGAACGGTTTGAACAACTGCCCGTTACTAAGGAAAATTGGTTCGACGTTCTTGAAGGTATTTTTAATGTAATTACTGATGATGTTACTCTTCATTATAAGCACAAGCATTATAAAAACTTTAAAAATTTTTTCGCCGCATATCCTGACGCGCAAGTTATTGTAGAAGAAGAATATAGTCAGCCTTGGCCTTTTGATCTTAAAAAAATTCTTGAGTACCCTTATCCTTATGAAGCACTGGCACTTTTGCGCGACCATTTAACAGACTTCTCACTTGACAAATTGACTCCTATAGATTATAATAAAGTCGTCGAATGGGACAGAAAGGCAAGTGAAGATGAGAATGATTCTAGCACAGTTTGATAAGATGAATTGCGGCGGTTTTGCGTTTGGTGTGACGCAGTGGGTGAATGTTACGAAAGATAGAGGTTCTTATCGGCTACTGGCGCGTTCTCCTTCTAATCTCTATCCTATGGCTTGTGATATGAAGCGTTATATCCCCGTAGAATATCGGATTATAACGGCGCAAGAACTTGTCGCGCCTGATGAATATAGAGTAGCTTTTAGGATGGGCAAGAATGACTTTCACTTTATGCGAGAATTACCTTCGGGCATATGGGTTGATAAGAGGGGAAATGAGAGCTTCATCGAAGCGCATAGTGAGCAGTATGTGCTGAATGCAATGAATTGGTATGAGGATTATGGTGGCAGAACTGTTCTTCTGGCGGTGAAGAAGGGTGCAGATTATGATGAGTGGATAAGTGAGATTGAAGAATGTCTCGACAAGAACGACGGCAATATCGAAGATATGATGTTTATGAGGGGGCTGTAAGTATGGAAGTAATTTATGGTAGTATTCAGTTTAAGGATGATGATGGAGAGATTCATTCTACGATAGATGGTTTTAATTGTTTCACTTTTACAACTAGAGGCGTTTATAAAGGCGATGATGGCGTTGGTGTGTGGAATTTCAACAGTAAAGATAGCGGGTGGATTATTCGAACAGGAGACCGCAGTGAGCCAAGGTTTTATTCATTGGAAGATGAAGGGGTAGATGAGACAATTACCGACTTTATGCGGCGAGTGGAACAGAAACTAGGGTATGAAGTGAAACTGGAAGGACTGTACGAAGAGACAGATCATTTCTGGGATGAGTGGTAAGGTAAAAAGAGGGGAGACCCTCTTTTTTTTAACTGAAAAATGTTGAGTTTGGGTTAAGAAGAGAGCGCGTGATGCGTTTTTAACAAAAAATTAAAGCCCTCACTTGGAGGGCTTTTCATCAGTACGTCATCTCCGCTTCAGGAAGAGCAATTACCATTTCATCCTTATCATAGAACATCAGTTCGCCAGTCTTCAGAATGACTGCATTTGCAACTTCTATGCCGTCAATTGACTGCACCGTAGTGCTAATCTTCATTACTGCTACTTCTAGCACCATATCAAGAAAACAATCACCTGACTGAAGCGCTTCGAAAGGGACAATAACCTTGTCTTTGCTCTTGATTTTCATTCTGTTGTCCTCCTAATTTTTAGCGAAAGCGTAGTTCATCTTCAAAATCGCCACATCTCTCGTGACCGCCAGTGGCGCTTCTTCGTGTGCGTCATTATAAGCCTCTACATCGGCTTCAGTCCAAGAAGAACAGAAGAAACAAAGTGTATTAGTAGTGTACAGATCAGCGAAGAAGAACACGGCAGGGGTTTCATCCTCTTTAATGTTATCCGCGAGTGCTGTGAATACGCTATAGATGTTCGTGATACCGTCCTGTGCGCTGGTATCAAAATTAACATAATGGGTGAACTCATCTGCGGACTGGCCAATAAGCTGGACGTTTGCGGATTCGTCGTTGTTAATGATACCAATATAAATGTCATAATCGTCGTGGAAGTAATTCACAAAGTCTGTGAAAGAGTCCGATTCGCCATAATAGTCTTTATACTTGAGACTTGTGCTATCGTAGTCTTTTACGGTGAGGAAAATGTCTACTACATTTTCATAAGTTACCGCCGCACTAGCGCTAGCGCCCGCGAAGACACAAACCAGAACCATAATTACTGCAATAAACTTTTTCATACTTAACCCTCCGTATGCACGATACCGATGCTCTCAAGCGCTTCAGGCATTACCTTATGAACCATTCGCAGGGCTTCATTGCGGTAGAAGTCTGCGTCTTCATCCGTATTAGGCCAATAACCTTCATCGGTCATCCATTCATAAACACTATCGGCGGCTACGGTTGCGACTTTAAGGACTTCACTGATGGTCATACTACATTACCCTCCTAATAAAATCAAGTTCTTCTTTATACTGGTTCAACGTATATTCTAGATCACCTATTTCGTCCGCAATTTCTAGCCAAGCGTCTTTAATGAAGTCATAAGTGAAATAAAGCGTTTTTGCGGGCGAGCCTTCATAACGATGAATGTCTACATAAAGCTTATCGGTATAATCATTATCATCTCTATGCGCTTTTAGCGCCGCGAAAAACTTCTCTGGATTGAAGACATAAAGAGTGTTAATGCGCTTTGAGATAGAGATTTCGCCATCATGTGCTAGAGCGTTGAACATATCTTCTTTCAGTGGCTCATTTACTGTGTTGAATGCCCAACAGCCGTAAGCTTCATTGGGATTCTTGTTATTGTGGATGAAGTTTTTCGCTTGCTGTTCAATGATAGATGACATTTACATCAATCCTTTCGCAAACTCTTCAATTTCCTCATTAGTGGCGTAAAACGGATCGCGGCCAGTGGATGTTTTGTACTTGTTCATCAGGTAGTCAAGAAACTGAAAGTATCTCATATAACTGTACTTGGAGTGATAGAGTTCAGCAAGCGCATACATTATTTACGTTTCCTCCGGGTAGAAATGTCCTGCGGGGATGTAATAGACTTTTGTTACTTTGAACGAACAGTCTACTACGTCTGCAATGTGTTCGCGAGCCCATCGACAAAGGTGTGGCCAATCCATCGCTACAACTTCTTTAGGGGCGTTGATGCGGATCGTATCCTCTTCATCAGTAGAAGGCTTATAGAAATGGATTTCACAAATCATATCGGTTAGCCCTCCTTTATGATAAGCTCTGCGTCTACAGGACGAACTTTGAGTTCATCTACCGGATTATAGAGAAGTCCATCTTTGAAGTTGATAGCATAACAGACGTTAGTAAAGGGGGTGTATCCTTTGACGAAGTAAGCATCTTCGAGCTCATCAAAGTCCTCATCCGCAATTGCGAAGATAGCTCCAACCGCGATATCTTTGAAGAAGCAGGTTTTCGTGCCCTCTCGCTGAACAGTGATTTTCATAACTTTTAATCCTCCATTATCTGAAGTTCTGCTTTAATTTCTCTTACTCTGTCATTTTTCTCAAACCAGCAAATATCTGGGTCATTAAGGCATACACCTTGTTCATCATTTATCTTCATAAAGATGTTGTTACTACCGTATTCAATCTTGAATACCGCGCCTTCTCTTAGCTTTTCATAGGTAGTGTAAAAACGCTCTTTGTTTTTCTTGATGTCCATTGCGATTTCCTCCTTCATTTGATGGCTTAATTATACCACAGGTGGAGTGAATTGTCAAGTTAAGTGTGTGTAAAATGGTTGTCCCGACAGTAATCGAAACTGCGTATACCTTGTGAGGGCCTGATGTTTATAAGACATCGGTTCTTACCACTGAACTACGGGACAGAGGGGCGGGCGCAAGCCCGCGAGAAAGAGAGGACGAGGTTATTCACATTCGCCTACGAAGCACCAGTAATAGCCGTAGGCGCTCTTTTTTACTTTATGTGCGGCGTAGTTAATTAGTCTATTCTTTTTAGGGCCTCCAAACATTTGAATAGCGGCTTGATAACTACTTGAGAATGTTTTGTATAATATAGAATGGTCATTTTTATCTCGCATTTCTACAGGCCGTGAATTTACTTCGCTTGCTCGTTTTAAAGCTTTCTCAAGTATTTCTTTTTTACTATGGATTTTATCATAAATATGTTGTCGTGCCTTTTCTTTATCTATATTATTCGCATTGGTTTCTAAAGAAGCCCATCTTAAATTAGATAAAGAATTATTAGTTCTATTTCTGTCTATATGGTCTACTACTGGAAGATTTTCTGGATTTGGTATGTAAGTCAAAGCAAGCAGACGATGTAGGCTTTCTGCTTTTCTTCCTTTAGTTCCGCATAAGTTTACGTAATAATATCCTTTTTTAAGAAATTGAGAAAGAAAGATATTATTTTTATAACTCCATACCTTACCATCTTCGGTAATAGCATATTTTCCTTCATAACCTGGTATGTCTTTCATTTAAAAATCCTATTATTCTCATTTAGCGTTACCCAGCATCAACCGCGTGGAGGTAGAGAAAATTGATGCCTGCCACTGGTGGGATGTGCGCCCACGACGTGATCGTTAATCTGTAGTGGTTTTTGAGACCACCCCGTCTCATCTAGCTGCGGCACAGTGGCATAATTTGGGGAGAGGTAGTACCTCTCCCCGCAAGATTTAAGGTTCTACGCTATGTGCGTCCCAGTCAGCCTTAATGCGTTGAAAGACTTCATCCGCAGTAAGATAACCCCTTACTTCATCAAACTGAAGTTCTTCATCTGTAAGAAGTCCCATAATCTCAATGAGATTCTCGCGCCCGCCGAGGGTGTAATCACCCTGAATGGCGGAGCAGACAAATTTATCAATGCACGGGTACTTAATGCGCTTGATGGACACATTTACAAGTCGATTGTATTCAGTGTCATCGTCGCGCTCGTAAGGGATGCACGCTTCATCAAGCATAGATACAAGTCTTTCAATCTCCATCATAGGATTTAGGCCACCTTCCACAGCTTCTTATTCTTATCACCGTCAAGACTCTCTACACGACCATCTTCGCGCAGTCGGCGCAGAGCGCTCATAACCTTCTGCTGGGTGATACCATCATCCCACTCATTAGCGGTGAAGAACGCCTTCAGTTCAGTCGGCTCAGCTACACCCGCTAGCTTCGCCCACACTTCATTGTCAAAGTCGGTGTGGTCAATCGGCTCGGTAGACTTCTTAGGACGGCTTTCGCGCTCAATACGCTTGGCTTCCTTCTCGGCCAGTTCGGTATTGGCCTTCTCAATTACGGCGTTCAGGTCAAACTCATCGCCATTGCCATTGCGGGTGCGGCCATTGATGGTGGGCACCTTGATCTCAACAGTAAGCCACTCATTAGTACCCTTCAGGTAGTAAAGAGAAGTTCCGGGAATGCGGACGGCTTCGGGGAAAGCGGCCTCAAAGCGGGGGAGAAACTCATTGCGGGCGGCGGTACGGATAGCATTCTGCTCTTCAATTCTAGTCATAATCCTTTTATCTCCTTTGGTTTTATAGGGTGTTCCTTCCCTTGATTTCGTATTTATTATACCACAGTTCGCGGAGAATGTCAAGTTAATAGGTTGTTAAATCGGGGGCGGTTTTGAAAGTTGTGAAAGCATAAGCATTTTTCCTTTCTGCTCGCGAAGTTAAAATGAAATGCGGCGGTAGGTTAAGCATATAGTGTGGGGCCAATATGCTATTCTTTTGAAAGGCGTTTCAAAAATGAAATGTCAGTTCCTTTCAACACATACAGTATAACACAGATTGCGGGATTTGTCAAGTTAAAAGGTGGTTAAGTGAACAATTTATTTATGAAGAAATAAACGTGGATATTGTTAGCTTTCACTCGTTGCCGCAAGACGTTTTTCTCTATTCTTCTTGCGGGCTTCCTCCGCACGCTTTGCGCGCTCCACATTTTCCTTATAACGTTCGTTTTCGCTATAAGGGTCGTATTCTTCTTTAGTGTCGCGATTGCGGCGAGGGACTATAACTTTAATTAGAAGGGTGCTTTCATTGTCCTCACTATCAAGAGTGGGGATAGCAAGCTGATAGTTAGGGCTGTTTGTGGCTTCAGTGATAGGTACGCGCAAAACGTCCATACCTTCGCCCGCGAGAAAAGTTTCCAGTTTGTTCAGAAGCGCATTACGCATTTCATCATCAAGAACAGGACGAGTTTTAGTAGTCTTTGTGGACATAACTGTACAGTCCTCCTTTAATCAGGTAGTGCGCCGGTGTATTCGATGTGCGGCGCAATGTTAATCCATACGGCGGGATGGTCTACTCGACCGTTTTTCCAGTATTCGCCGATTTCAAGATTATTGAAAGTAGGGTCGGTCGAATCATCATCATAACCCATATTATCAATCATACAAAGCTTATCCGCATTTTCATTGGTTTCTACATTATCTTCATTGCAATAGATATGAAGCTGATAATCTTCGACGTTGTTTTCTCGCGCCCACGAATAAAGTTCTTTGATGGTCATAATAGTTCTTCTTCCTTTCTTTTAGTCGAACCATTCATACACCAGTTCAGGGAGTGCGTCAAGAATATCAGTGTCCATAGGGTTAATAGCCAGACCGCCAGCTTTCTCCCATGCCTTGCGCACATTTTCATCATCATCAATAAGAATGCCGCGACGGCCAGACTTTGCGGCTACAGAGTGCTTGGGAGTGCCATACTTTACCACATGGATTTCATCTAGCACGTCAGCCAGTCCTTTATCCTTCAGCCAGTTGCGTTTTGCGGTACGCACAGCGTGCATATATTCATTACTTCCTGTCTTACTATTCCAACTGATAACACCAATGGTGAAACCGCTATCCTTGAGAGAAGAAAGCAGGTTGTGAAGGTTGTACATGTCTACCATAGGACTAGCGGTGTCATAGGGTTCAGTATCTTCAGCTCGCAGTTTGTGAAGCCATTCAGGTACACCGTACAGGTCAGCAATAGTGCCGTCCATATCGAACCAAATTGCTTTATCCATTGCGGAGAAACCTCTCTTTCTATTAAAAAAGTGGGATGTATTCTTCGTCTTCGTCTTCGTCTTCATAGATAAGTACAGGTTCATCTACATCATATTCGCCGCGATTAAGTACTCTGTCGCGCAAAATATTAAGTGCTTCCTTAACAGCAATCTGTCCCAGGTCGCGGTGTGTGCCATTATAATCCGCAGGTAGTTCTAGCTCCACTTCAATGTCAATGGCGTTCGCGATAGTTACGGTTGTGATGTAGTGCTTTGTCTTCATTGTGTCTTGTCCTCTCTTTCTTCCCTTGACTGTAGCTATATTATATCACAGCTCCCTTGATTTGTCAAGTTAAGATTTGATTACCAGCTCCCAGCTCCCAGCTCCCCCATGCGCGGAGTGGACGGGGATAAGAGCGCGGAGTGCGGAGAGCGCGCTCCTGTACGCGCCACACGAACAGGTGTATGTGAGGTGCGGGAGGAGGTACTTAACGTGGATATAATATTGTTAAGGGTATGAGAGTTAATGTGGTTTTAACACAAGAAGAGACACGATTAACCAATACTATTATACAGCAAATGCGGCTAGATGTCAAGTTAAAAGTTTGTAAAGTTCTGCTCACACGATAAGGATTTTTCGTAAACTTTACAATGAAAAGGTATTGACAAACTGTCCCTACAGTAGTATAATAAGGGTACAAAAAAGAAAGAGAGGGATACTGAAATGATTATGACTGCACAGGAAGCGCGAGATAGAGTAGAAGCGGGAAGGCTGTACCAACTGATGGACTTGATCGAGAGCGCTATTACAATGGCCGTGTTTAACTTGGAAGACAAAACACAAGTCGCGATTGCAGGGGAATATAAATGTTGTATTACGCAGGCTATGAACGGATTGAATGAATTGGGATATATAACGTTATATGACTATGAAGAAACTGATACGCTAACCATTATGTGGTGATAAGAAGGGCTAAAGCCCTTCTTTAATTTTATGTTAACGGCGGCGCACGTGAGCGGAAGTTTTCACAAACTTTACATACAAAGGGTATTGACTTTGCGCGCAAAGTATGATATACTATAGTCAAGAAATGAGAAATGAGGTGCTACAAAATGAAGATTAACGATTATTCTATCTATGGTACTATGGGATTCGACGGCTGTGCGTGGGAAGTACAGAGAGCGCGCTCAATGGACTATGATGAAGATTTCTTTAAGAGTGTGCTTCATAACTCAAAGTGGCTAGAATACACTTGTGACTTTAGTGTAGGGTTTTCAACTAGCGTTGAATTTCGCATTATCTGGGATGGTACGAAATGCGAAGTGCTTGACTTCAGGAGTGGGCGTGCTATTGGTGAGACGATACTTATTCAGGACAAAGCATTGACGCGTACACAGTGGAATAAACTGCTGGAAGATATGCAAGAGTAAATTAAAGGGGCTTGATAGCCCCTTTAATTTTTGGTTAACTGCGTAGCACGTGGCGCGAAGTTAACAATCCTTTAACTTGACTTATTACGTGAAGCGTGATATAATTTAGGTACAAAAGAAAGGGAGGACAAAACAATGGCTGATTTTTATGATTATCGTGAAGCGGTGAAGAATAGCGTGATCGACTGGCTGGAAGAGAATAAAGAGGAAGTAGAAGAGCGTCATAGTCAGATGGATGAAGATGAGTTTGCAGAATGGGTAACTGATGAATGTATGATGAGTGATTCTGTTACCGGAAATGCGAGCGGTTCTTATACTTTTAGTACTTGGAAGGCTGAGGAGTGTCTGTGTCATAATCTTGATTTGCTTGTGGAAGTTGTCGAAGATTATGGCGGTGGGGCTGAATATGTAGGACAGGCTATTATGAAAGGCGCTGAAACTTGTGATGTAACAATTAGATGTTATGTATTGTATGAAGTAGTTGGACAGGCGATTGATGAATTTTTCGAAGAAGATTGACATAAAAAGGAGGGTTAAAACCCTCCTTTAATTTTATGTAAAAATCGTGACGCGTGATGCGCTTTTAACATAGAATTAAAAAAGGCTTTGACCCTTACGGCCAAAGCACATTTTTAATTTTCTATTGCTCCAATGTTAAGAGTTTATTCAGAAACAATCAAATCTCTAAGACCGCCAACATCAACAATTTTTTCAGGCATTGGTTCAACATGATAATATTCTGAACCTTCGCTTGCGATAGTTTGCTCAAAAGCATATTTTATCGCTTCATGAAAATTATGAAACACCTTCTCATAACCTTCAAATTCAACCGAACCATCTTCAATACAAAATTGACCTACTGCGTACAACATTTTTCATTCCTCCTTACATTTAGCATTATACCATGGCTTGTTTTATATGTCAAGTTAAATGAGAGTAAAGTTAGTTGAACGTTCTCTATGAATCCTGTTCTTCCTCTTCGTTCTCTACAATTCTGTCTATAGTTTTACGCAATTTCCTGCGCAGTTTCTTCTTAAGATTTCTTCTTGCTTTTGTATTAGCAAGGATTCTACGGCACCCAGGATTCAAGTCATTAGCAGTAGTATCGCGGTCATGCTTCTTGTAGATATTGCCCTTCATTTCTTGCCACCTCCACATTATAGTCAAGCCTCTTCAATGACTTTTTTCATATACTCATAAATTGCCAGCATTTCCTCTGGACGGAGTGCTTTTGTATGCGCCTCGCAGTTAGGTAGATTATCGTTAATGATTTCAAATAAGTCTACCAGTTTATTGTTGCCAGTGGCAGTAAAATGAATGTCATAGGACAATTCCTTGACAGTAACTTTTTCGATTTTCTGAGCGTCATGCTTTACGATAATTGCCATTGTTTTATCTCCCTCTCATTTCTTGATCATAGTATACCATATCAACGAAGTAAAGTCAAGTTAAAAAATCGTGAAGTTCGCGACACGTGCGCGCGGCTTAAAGGGCGCTTAACGCGCCCTTCTCTTAAATGTCTTCAATTTCCATAGTATAAATGTTCAGTCGCTTTTTATCTTCATACAACTGCTTGACTAGATGGTAACTAATATGCGGCGCATACTCGCGTAAAAACCAGCCGATCTGTCGAATAGTTGTACGACTATAAGTACCGTAACAGGTCAACCAGCCATTGTTCAATAGTTCAATAACAGGCGTAGAATACGAAACAAATATAATCCGTTCCGGGGACTCGCATACACCGCACTGTGCGCTCTTATGGTTAGTCAAAGCACGAGTGTATACAACCTTAGTTTTGCGATACCAGTCGTTAACAGTTTTAGTAATCATTGTTTAACCCCTCTCTCTCATTTCTTGACTATATTATAGCACGTCTTGCTAGAGAAGTCAAGTAAACTCTTTGTAAAGTTAGACGCACGTGTGCGCGAAATAACACGGATTTAACAATCCGTGCTACAGTTCTTCCCAATCTTCCCAACTGTCGAACATAGAAGCAAAGTCATCACAATCTTCCATCGGATCGCGGATAAAGCATTTTCCGTCATCATAATAGGGACAGTCCCAACCATTAACGGGACAGAAGATAGGTTCGCCATTATGACAACCGTCAGTTTCTCTAATTTTTTCCATTTACTTTATCTCCTTCCATCCATTGCGCCGAATGATGCGACGCATATTTTCAACTCCGACAACGTTCATAGAGTGGATACGAATAGGATAATTGCGCTTCGTCTCTTCAAGCCAGTCAAGAAGTCTAATGTAGTCTCCCCCTTCACCTGCATAGTCGCCTGCATCATGGTCTAGATCAATTAGTTCTACCTTATAACCTTCATCGACTGTTGCATATAATTCAAACAATAGAATTGTATTTTTGGCTTTATTTACGCTCTTACACCAAGCATAACCTTTCGGCGCGGGGCGAGTGTCATCAATCCATAATTTCATAATCCCTACTCCAATCCTTCTTATGCTTCTCTTTCTTCTGCTTTTTTTTTGAAAGCTCTACTCTTGTATATGGCTTAACATTGCCCCAATCGTTTCTAATCTTCTTAAGGGTTTTATAGGTTGATTCGGTATTTCCCTTCATAATTCGAGCCACCTTTCTCTTTCTGTGAGAATAGTATAACATAAGTTGCGGGAGAAGTCAAGTTAATTGTTTGTTAAATGGCGCGCACGTGAAATTTGTTTTACATACACTTTACATAGTTCCCTATTGACTTTCCTACCATTGTGTGTTAGAATATATACAGAAATTGAGAAAAGAGGTCAGAACAATGATTAAGCGTAAAGTTATCAATGGTTATTCCTCTGTTGTGGTTTACTACGACCGCGCATTGCGTGAAATGCCCTACGCACAATGTGGTGTTAACCTTCACAAGGACGGACGGATTGATTTCATCTCTTACACGACTCTTGTTATCACTATTGACGCGGACGGTTGGCTTGAAATCACTGGAACCTATTCACAGACCACTAGGAAACAGATCGGACGTTTCCTGCGTGAATATGTTCCGAATCTCTGTTATCAAGATGTAAAGATGTTTTACGAACGTGAATTGCTTTATAATATCCACACTGGTGAGGTAAAACCTCTTTAACTAATTAACCGCTTCGGCGGTTAATTTTTTATGAACTTGCGCGCACGTGAATTCTATTTAACGTACAATTTACACTAAAAAGGTCTTGACTTCTTCCTTGTCTCGTGTTATAATATATACAGAAAATGAGAAAGGGAGTTGTGAACCATGAAAATTATCGCTGTTTACTGTGAGCCTTGTGCGGAGTTGTCTCTTGCCTTGAATGAGATTGAGGAACGTATTCCGTGTTTTTCCAACTGGTTTTTCAATGACGACGATTCGATTTCTCTTGAAATTGAATGCCGTCAAGAAGATGCTTCTTTCGTTGAGAAAATGCTTGCCCCATTCGTTTGATGCCCGCGCCCGGATTTTATCCGGGTTTTCTTTTTAGTTAAAAGTTTGTTAATTTGCTCTCACGTGAGTCTTATTTAATACAACCTTAACTTGACTTGCTGTCTCGTTTGTGCTATACTATAGTCAAGAAAGAGAGAAAGAAGGCAATAAAACGATGATTAGTATTGAAGCGATTAAGAAGCTGGAAGAGAATGGCGGTTTGACGTTGAAGGGCGGAGAAGAAATCACTTATAAAACTGGCTGGCAAGTTGCGGATTATGGGGAGCAAGCTCATAACGCGGAAGATGCTTTGAAGCTAGTTGAGAAGTACAAAGGTGATTGCGGCGTATGGCTTGAGAAGGGCGTGTATTATGTAGATCATTCTTTCAGGGTTAAGACGAAAAAAGAAGCGCTTGAAATTGGAAGGAAGCATAAGCAGATTTCAGTGTTTGGATGGGCTAGAAAAAATCTTGCTTATTGTTAATAAAAAAGAGGGCGAAAGCCCTCTTTTAAGTTTACGTAAAGCGCGTGACACGCGATGACATTATAACATAAGCTTTACATAGAAGGTATTGACTTTTTTGATAGTGTGTGATATAATACAGACAAGAAAGAAAAGGAGGGAACCGTATGTATAGCGTTACTATCATTTCTGAATCGTCTGTTTTTATTCGTAACAATCTTAATTATCAAGAAATGTTCGAGATTTATAAGGAATGGATAGAGAATAATCTGAATATTTATTCTTCTTTCTTTTTTGAAGAAAAAGGAACGAATAAATCAGCGCATTTTTTCAAGAAAGCAGACGGAACAGTGGAAAAATGTTAATTGTAACCGACAGGCTTTAACCGCCTTTTAACTTGACTTATTGCGGTTTTATGCTATAATATAGGTGAGGTGAGGGAAATGAGAGGTATCAGTGAAGAGATGGAGGTAGAATACAATGTATGATTTTAAGGTATGCGTTAAGAACGGCAAGTTGGTGTATGTGGTGTATGTCTCTTGTCCTATTCAAGCTGGTGTTTTCTTTTTCAAGAGTGTAGATGAATTGTTTCTTTGGGCTGAAGAAGAAAGAAAGAGGTATAAGCATTACGGATTTGAGTTTGAGCTTGTTAAACTGGACTGGGATAAAGTAAGAGCGCTTGTAGAAGAAGTGTTGACTAACGAACATCTCTACATTGGAGAGAATGGAAGAACATATTATGAATAAATAAAAAGAGGGTATTAACCCTCTTTTATTTTTATGTTAAGCGCGGAGCACGTGATGCGTCTTTTACATACTTTTAACAAAAGTATAGACTGCCCCTTTTATCTAACTCGTTGCTTGTATTGCGCCGGAGCCTCTGCTCACATAAATGTTCGCAGTCCGTCGCGGAGGCGGAGGCTCGCTGTAGGGCTCGCCCCGCTGAACGAGTTTTAGCAACTCGTTTTTCTCGCTTTACGAGTTAGACGTTTTTCGTTAAAGAAAGGTTCCAATTTTTTATGTTAAGTTTTTGTTAAGTGTTTGGGTAAAAAAGAAAAGTGGGATTTCTCCCACTTCTTTATTACATTGTCTTCAGACTTTCAATGATATTGATAATCGCTTCTGCGTCATCCCATTTATCAGTGATAACACGCTTTCCTCTGCCATTTTTCCAGTAACTAAGAATAGTTGCGGTTTCATTTGCATTGAAACACAAGATAACGTCCCCCACCTTAACACCCACTTTGTACTGAACTGCCGCCTTAACCTTCTTCATTTCTTTTTCAGTCAGTTTCATTGCTTTTTTCTCCTTTCAAACGTTAGCGTTGATAGTTGCTACATGTACCATAATTTCATCGTCCCAGCTTGAGTTAGCGTAGCGCGAAGCTTTATTCAACTCATAGCCGATTACTTCAATTCTTTCAAAGCGTTCATCTTGATCTTCTCTGAAGAAAACGTGATTCGCACGCTCAACCGCCTTTTCAGCTTTGTCCCACCAACTGTCATACCATTCAGACATTCCTTCCATTTTTGCGTTCTTCGCGATAATTAGCACGCCATAAACCTTCATTGTTCTAGCCCCTTTCTCATTTCTTGAGTACATTATATCATAGTGCCGACTGAAAGTCAATAGGTTGAATGTAAAGAATTGGTTAACTGCGCGCCGCGCTGAGAAATTAAAAAGGGCTTAACAAAGCCCTTTTGTTTTACAAGTACTTTTGTATCATAGTAGAGAATTGTTTATAGTCTAGTTCATCCAATTGCTGCTCACTGGTGTGATAAGATTTATTATAAAACTTGAAAATGTGATAACCATTAAGTTCTTGGTAAAAGCGAATGACGCAGTTTTTGTTTTCATCGTAGAAAGATACACAAGTACTGTAAAAAGTATCGCGACTAGTCAGCGCGGTAAAAATTAGCGGGAGTTCATATTCATCATAGTAAGAAAAATCTCTAGTGGCGTTGTATGTCAGTCCTTCGATTATAACTCTAGTTTCAATAGAATAGTAACAAATCTTCATTGTCAATACCCCTTTCCTTTTTCTTGACTATATTATAGCATATGCGGAGGCTATTGTCAATGGGCGTAAATGTTAAGTTTTGCGCACGTGATACGTATTTAACAAAAAGTTAAAGGGCGGATGAACCGCCCTTTTATTAGTTATAAATATCAACCTGTCCGCTCGCCTGATCAATAATGGCGTATCGTCCGTACTTTCGCTTTCCGTATTCTTCTGCAACCTCTCTAGAAATAGACCAGAAGGCAGGTTTTACTCTGTAAATGCCATTAGCATAACTGCTGATGGTACAAGTATTATTATATTTCTGTGCAATCTTGTACGCATCTTCCGCAGTCATCGCTAGTTTGTCTTCAGCGTATGGACAAACCATAAAACCGCATCTTGCACTAGTATCTGCCATCTTTCCTTTATAAAACATCAGTACGTCGTTCCGTTCCATCAGGTTAATCAAATTGGGGCTAATTTTCATTTTTCTTACCTCCCTCTTTCTTATGACAATAGTATACCACATTGAAAATGAAATGTCAATAGGTGGGGTGGTTAAGTAATTGTTAAATGCGCGGCGCGTGAGCATAATTTTACATAGAATTAAAACGAAATGCGGACGTGTATTCGTCCGCATCTGTTTATTTTATTGCTGATAAATAATTTCTTTTGTCTTACAATTCTTTATGACAAAATGTTCGCTTAAAGTTCTTACTTCTTCATATCTTTTTATTGCATATTCAAATGTTTCTTCCGCACTGTTAAAGTGCTGGTATGCTGATACGTTGTAGCCATCATATATTCTTACAATAGCACAATTACCCTTAAAGTCGTATAACGCACTATTCGCGGCTTCAATTGCGTCTTCATTGGGGCAAGTGGCTTCTCGTGGTTCTCCCGCGAAAGTAGTTAGTCCGTAAAGCACATATCCATCATTCCAAAACGGGAAAGAAGACACAATCTTTTCATTTTGTACACATAACATTTCGCCGCGTTTAAGAACCATTATTCTATTACCTCATAAGCAAAGCAAGAAAGAACTTCATTTTTATTATTTGTGAAACTCTTTATAAATTGATTACAATCTTTTTTTGTTTCAAAAAGAAATCTTCCGTTGATAGAGCATCTATCTCTATCTATGCAAAAGGATAGCAAGTGCACAAAGCTATCTGTTTGTTCCATATAAATATCAAGAGCTTGCTTTATGCGTTCGCATATCATCATAATATTCTTTTCTGTTGCTGGATTAGGAAGATGAGCCATTATAATCGTCGTCGCCATTTTACTCATTATTCTTACCCCTTAAAGTTTCATACTCAAACTCTTTATTTCGACGCCATTCTCGCCAACTATGCGCTCAAAAAGCTTCTTATCTGCTTCACTAGTAAAGGAGGTCGAAAGATAAATATCATTGCTATATGGGTTAATATGGCGGTCATATGATGACTGAAAGTTAATGCGGTTTTTCATTGACAGAATGCAAGCATCTATTTGTTTCTTATCTTTTACCTTGTAAAAAGAAATCAGTCTCATAATACTTTACTCCTTTATTTTCTTTTGCTTTACCTATATTATAGTACAGCCACATTGAAATGTCAAGTGAATAGTATGTTAAATGTGAAGCTCACACGACGTTCGTAACATACTCTTTACATTACATCTTATTGACAAAAGTGTTTCAATGTGGTATACTATATACATCAAAGAGAGAAGAGGTGTTCACAATGACCCAGTTCGCGCAAGACAGACTTCATAGACAGACAACGGTTTACAGGCGCTTCTATCGTCGTTCGTATGAGTGGCAGAGACTTGCTTGCAGAGTGATTAAGCGCGCCAAGTATGCGGCTTATGTGGCTTTAATGACTCTCACGCTTGCTCTTATGTTCGTGATGATTGTGGTTGCTCCTGCGATGTTTCATTGAATCGCTTACGCGGTTCAACGCACCACGCCGCACGGCGGAGGAATAGAAGACGAGGATATTTAATCCTCGTCTATCTTTTATATGCACTTACTTTTCTGTATTCAATATATTCTTCTTCTGTAATTTCACGTCCATAGTTAATCATTCTTGTATGTTTCACGGCTGGCATTCGACGCGCAATATTCATTGCTTGCGGTAAATTGTATGCTTGTATAGCAAAACAGATTGTAGCTCCCTTACCTCGCCCAAGATGTCCTCGTTCGCAGCTTATCAAGTAATAACGTTTTTTCATTCTTTACCAGCTCCCTTCAAAGTCAAGTCCCAGCTCCCCCGCCCGTGTTATATATAAATTATAGCACAGGTAAAAGCAAGTGTCAAGGGGTTTTTGTGTTAAGTTTGCGGAGAAGACGCAGGAAATGTGCGCGGTGGTGATGCGACGTTATAGTCATATAAACACCCCCTCAATGCGCATTTTTCCCTTACCACTATTATACCACAAAACCCGGTTTTGTCAATGTATTTTGTGTTAAAAAAATCGCGCGTGAGGCCGTTTTTACTGTTTTTTAACATTGTAAAGAGTTGGTAAAATGGGTTGACGTGCAATGCGGATTGTAGTATAATATGGTCAGAAACAGAGAGAGAGGTGTTTTCAATGGAATTCAATCATGATATGCTTCATAACTATCTGAACGAGAACCCCGCGTCCTTTTACGTCGTGTTCGCGACTCGACCGCGTACCAAATTGCTGAACGCCTATCTAATCAGTCGGGAAAGTATCGCGCTAGCGGCGGAAAAATCGCCGAATTTGTTCGACGGCAGTACCGACGGCGTCCCGAGGATCAAGCTACTGCAAGCGCCGAGCTTTGAACGTTGTATCCGCTCGGCAGGCGGCAAGATCGAGTATGTGCAGGAATTTGATTTTAGATATGAGAGTATAAACGTCGGGAAAAATGGTACGCGTTCTGCGGCGCTGGAAGCTATCGCAAGGACGGTTATTGCAGGATATGATCCCGCGGCGATCGTCGTAGCCGATAACAGCGCCGTAGCAGGAAGCGCTGATATCATGGTTAAACGCGCGGATGGAACGGAATATTATATCGAGGTTAAGTGCAGGCTGGGACGTTTCAACGTAAACAGTGCGGAAGCGGAAGAGAACGTAAACAGTGATGTTACTATAAGTTGGGCAAGCGGTTGCAAGTCTATAACGGTTGCAAGGGATAATGTTGATACTATCATAAACATTCTGCATATGGAAGGATATGGCGATAACGATATAATTATCAGAGAATAATGAAAAAAATTTCAAGGCAGGTTGAAAAACCTGCCTGTTTTTTTCATTGCATATTATGCAAGTATACTGCATAAATATGCAGGTTAAAAACACGTTAACCGGGTGTGTAATCTATGTTAACAGAATCGTATTAAAATAAGGTTAAGTGTATGTTAAGTCTAGGTTAATATTATACTGGGGGGTATATTTACCAATATAATTATAGTTAACACAAACTTAACATACGGGCCTCGTCATTTCCCTTCAAACTTAATTTTTCAAACTTAATTTTTCAAACTTAATTTATTCTACCCAAACACTTGACATAGCGTAGTAATTATATTATAATAAAAGAAGCGGGTGGGCGGGCTTTGCCCGCAGCCCGACTTCTTCAAGGAGTTGAACTAATGTGCGTAAACCCTACACTCTT
>ERZ779877.1257-NODE-1257-length-22563-cov-5.548827_pt1 | contig 22563 bp, 31 predicted proteins | sample MGYA00511556_ERZ779877 | MGnify/ENA primary metagenome ERZ779877 (study PRJEB29588, sample SAMEA2159338) | human gut metagenome | biome: human gut; feature: human-associated habitat; material: faeces | place: Denmark | collected 2008/2010 ...
AAAGGGTTATTTTGCTTGTGCTTGCGGTTTGTGTTTTGGCTGCCTCTGGCTGTTCAGCTGGCGGCGTTTCTACTTCTGGGGAAGTAACGGATACTGCTTCCCGCGGAGGTGTTAACGTCCAGGAGAACGATGATCGTACCATAGAAATTTCCTTACCGATTTCTCTGATGAGCGAAGGCGCCACAGAGGAACTAACACAAGAAGAAAAAGATAAACAATTATTAGAAAATTATATAAAGAAGTTATTTGGAATTAACTGTATCTCTCCAAAAATTAAAAAACAAATAGAAACCTTTAGAAAAGATAATAACTATTCTTATACAGGAATGTATAAGACTTTAAAATACTTCTTCGAGATAAAAGGAAACTCTATTGAAAAGGCAAATGGCGGAATAGGTATTGTACCTTTTGTTTATGATGAAGCATATACTTATTGGAGAGCATTATGGGAAGCAAGAGAAAGAAATGAGCGAGTAGATGTAGAAAAATTTATTTTGCCCGTAAGAGAAGTACATATAGAACCTCCTCAACGGCAACCAATGAAACATATTAGAAAGCTATTTACTTTCTTAAATGAGGAGGAAGCGCATGAAGAGTAATTATGTAGATACAGCAGCTATTACTCAAGTAATTGGATGCGTGTTTAATAATGCCTCTATTCTTGATGATACAGATAGATATATAATCCATGAAGATGATTTCCAAGAAGATTTTCACAAAATAATCTTTGGTAGCATTTATAATATTCATTTAACTGGCAGTCAAGTTAATATAGATGCAATTATAGACTATTTAGCGAATAGACCTAAGTTTGATGCTATATTTAAACAAAATAAAGGGGTAGAATATCTTCTTGAGGCTTCATAGAAGGCAAGGCAAGATACATTTAATTATTATTATAATAGATTAAAGAAGTTTACCTTGCTAAGAGCATATGACAATTTTGGTCTTGATGTTACTTATCTTTATGATCCAAATAATATTCTTGATACTCAAAAACGGCAAAAACAAGAAGATTGGTTAGATAATACAAGTTTAATAGAAATAGCTCATGCCATTGATATAAAAATAGATGAAATCAAGAGCAAATATATAGAGGATGATTTAGGATTAGGATATCAAGCTGGAGACGGCATAGATGAGCTTATTAGCGATTTAGAGCAACATCCAGAAGTTGGTATTCCATTATATGGTCCCCTTATTAATACTGTAACAAGAGGAGCAAGATTGCGAAAGTTTTATTTGCGGTCGGCCGCCACAGGAACGGGTAAGACGAGATCTATGATTGCAGATGCGTGCAATTTTGCGTGTAATGAAATCTACCATGAACAGTTTGGATGGATTAGAAACGGAACTTCTCAACCAACTTTATTTATAGCGACAGAGCAAGATAAGGGAGAAGTTCAAACAATGATGCTTGCTTTTCTTTCTGCTGTAAATGAAGAACATATCTTAAATGGTCAATATTTAGAGGGAGAAAAAGATCGGGTACTCAAGGCCGCAGACATAATTAAAAGAAGTCCAATCTGGATTGAAGAATTACCAGACTTTTCTCTACAAGATGTAGAGAACAAGATTAAAAAGAATATTCGTGAGCATGAAGTGAAATACGTTTTATTTGATTATCTTCAAACCTCTCTTAAAATCCTTGAAGAAATCAGTAAAAAATCTGGCGGAGTAAAGTTAAGAGAAGATAATATCTTGTTTATGTTATCCGCAAGACTTAAAGATTTAGCTAACAAATACGGTATTTTTATTATGTCTGCTACTCAATTAAATGCTGATTATCAAAATAGTGAAACTCCAGATCAAAATCTGTTGCGCGGCGCAAAAAGTATTGCAGATAGAATTGACGTTGGTATGATTCTACTTAGTGTTACAGATGAAGATTTAGTAAAGCTTGATCCTATATTGGATAGTAACAAGAATTTATTAAGACCAAATCTTAAATTATCAGTTTACAAAAACCGCCGTGGTTCATATAAAGGAGTATATTTATGGTGTTCAGCAGATCTCGGAACTTGTCGTATTTTACCACAGTTCTGTACTAATTGGAGACACGAAATGGTAAGTATTGAAGATATAAGAGTTATAGTTGATGAAGGTCCAGCCGCATGGGAGAAATAAACACAAATCTTGAAAAAGTAGATTAGGCTTTAAAGGGATTAGATATATCTCTCAAAACCTAGATGGAACTTTTAAGCATATTAGTGATATTCTTAATGAAATATCTAATAAATGGAGGAGTCTTTATGAAGAGCAATAACACACTTGAATATCGTATGAGTAAGAAAATGTTTAACTCTATTCTTTCTGGAAGAAGCGAAGAAGAGAAGAAACAAAACCCTAAAGATTATGTGGCTGGAGTAGTTAATGAACAGTTTGGACTTAAAGGAACTGTAACTAGTATTTCTGTATACGATGTTTAATTATGTCAAGATATTATGATAAAGATGAACTAAAAAGCAAGTTAGAATTAGAGCAAATATATGATTTAATAGAAGCATGGGGTGGTGAGCCTGAATATGTAGATGGAGGGCTCATCTCCCAAACAATATGTCATAATCTTCCAGGAGAAGGATCAAGAAAGTTGTATTATTATGAGAATACGAAACTTTTTAGATGCTATACTGGGTGTATAGATCCAACTTTTGACATCTTTGATTTGTGCATAAAAGTTAAGAAAAAACAAGAGGATAAGAAGTGGGAACTTTATGATGCTATGGATTACATAGCAGGATATTTTGGATTCGATGGTGTAGAATTAAAAGATGAAGAAGAGAAGTTAAAAGATTGGGATATATTTAAGAGACATAATATTCAACTACCCAAGCCCAAAGAAATTATCCATTTAAAAGAATATAACCCTATTATTCTTACTCGTTTTTCTTATCCTAGAATTGCGGGATGGGAGGCTGAAGGAATTTTACCCGAGGTAAATAGAAGAAACTTTATTGGGTATTATCCCGGTGGAGGATAGATAACAATTCCGCATTTTGACATAGATAATAGATTAGTTGGAATTAGAGGAAGAACCTTATCTACTAATGATGCAGAGAGATATGGTAAATATAGACCTCTTATGGTAAATAGGCAACTATATAATCATCCATTAAGTATGAATTTATATAACCTAAATCACAGCAAAGAAAATATAAAAAAGGTAAAAGCCGCAATTATATTCGAATCAGAGAAGAGCTGTCTCATGTATCAATCTTATTATGGGTATGATAATGATATATCTGTAGCTTGCTGTGGAAGTAGTATATCTAGCTATCATATAGATTTACTTAAATCATTAGGGGTTAATGAAATTATAGTGGCTTTTGATAGACAGTTTGTTGAAATAAGCGATGATGAATTTAAACGATTAAAAGCTAAATTAATTCATATATATAACAAGTATAGTAAGAATGTTCGTATATCTGCTATATTTGATAAACGAATGATTCTTCCGTATAAAGCAAGTCCTATAGATGAAGGACCGCAAGTTTTTGAAAAATTATTAAATGAAAGAATTATCCCATATGAATAAAATAAGGAGAGTGATAAAGATTGGAATATTCATTAATTAGTCCACGAAATTAGGATTATACAGCGTTAGAATAGGTATTGATAAATAGAGGTATTAAATATGAAGATATACCTCATTATCTAACTGTATCAGAAAAAGATAATTTATCTCCTTTACTTCTTAATAATATTGAACGCGCCGTTTAGCTAATTATTAAGCATATATTAAAAGACGATTCTTATATCTATATCTAGGTAGATAGCGATTGTGATGGATATACTTCTGCGGCTTTATTGCTAAATTATCTTCATGCACAATTCCCTTCTGCAATAAACAAGTTTATTTATGGTTTTCATCAAGGTAAAATACATGGTATAAAACCAGAATTAATCCCCGATAAAGTTTCACTTGTTATTGCACCAGATTCTAGTTCTAATGATTATCAAGAGCATGAGGAATTAGCGAAAAAGGGAATTGATGTATTGGTTATTGACCACCACTTAGCTGATAAAGTTTCCGAGTATGCTTGTGTAGTAAATAATCAATTATGCAATTATCCTACTAAATCGTTATCTGGAGTTGGAGTTGTCTATAAACTATGCCAATATATGGATACTGTTTGCGGGACCGCCTATGCGGACGATTTTCTAGATATTGTCGGCGTAGGTCTCGTTGGAGATATGATGGATATTAGAGACTTTGAGACCCATTATCTTGTATAGTAGGGGCTATAGAGGTCGCGTCTCCGCAATCCATTTATAAAAGGCATGGCTGAAAAGAATGTGTATTAGTTAGGTCGAGGAGATTTAACTCCTATTGGAGTAGCGTTCTACATTGTTCCTCTTGTTAATGCAATTACTCGCGTAGGTACTCAAGATGAAAAACAAATTTTGTTTGAAAGTATGCTTGAATGGAAGGCATATGATCTTATTCCATCTACGAAAAGAGGCTGTAAAGGACAAGAAGAAACTAGATTAGAACAAGCATTGAGAGTTTGTACTAATGTAAAAAATCGTTAGACTAGAACTAGAGATGCCGAAGTTGAATAGATAGAAACTATTATTCAAGAAAATAATTTATTAGAGCATAAACTTTTAATTATTAAATTAGAAGATATGCAAGTAGATAGAGGTATTACTGGTTTAATAGCTAATGAGTTAATGAGTGAATATAAGCGTCCTGTTGTTCTTTTATCTAAAACAGTACATGAAGGACAAGATGCATGGGAAGGTTCAGCTAGAGGATATGAAAAATCTAAGATGAATGATTTTAGATAGTTTGTAAGAAATTCTGGCTTAGTCTTTCTTGCCGAAGGGCACGCTAATGCTTTTGGTTTTGGTATTTATGATAAAGATTTTGATGATTTTATTTCTTGGTCTGATGAACAATTAAAAGAGATAGAGTTTTCACCAAGCTATAAAGTAGATTTTATTTACTCGGCGTCAAATGTTAGCTCTAAAGATATATTAGAATTAGGAGATGCCAAATATCTTTGGGGTCAGAATATTGACGAACCACTGATCGCAGTGGAAAATGTTGCAGTAACAAATGATATGCTTAGCCTTATGGCTAAAGATAGGAATCCTACTTTGAAGATTCAATTACCTAATGGAGTTACTTGCATCAAGTTTAAATCAAGCGAAGAGGAGCTAGATAATTTATCTAGTGAATTAGGTTGCGTGAGTATAAATTTGATTGGTAAGCCAGAAGTAAATAGATACTTCGGTAGTGTGACACCACAAATTATTATTACAGATTATGAAATTATAAGTAGATAGAAGTATTACTTTTAATGATTGCGCAACCTCTTACTAAAGGAGGAAACAATCACGATGAAACGTTTTATAAGTATTATACTAAGTTTAATCATTCTATTATCTATGGTTTGTAGTTGTAATAGTCCATTTATTGCTATTGCTTCTGCATATTCAGTACAGTATAATGATACTACGAGTTATACCTATGATGATTTAGATATATTGATTGAGCTTATTGCGGAACAAATCTCTAATATGAACGCCGCACATCAAATGGCTGACGCTGCTAGGCAGTTAGGCTATTCAGAAGACCATGATGTAATTAAACTTGCTGTGGAAGAATATAATAATGCTAATGAGATAAGGCAAGATTATCAGCAAGTATACGATGAACTCATGGAACATTGGCATCAAAAGGAAGAAGAGTACCCAGTAGCTACATATATATGGAGTTATTTTAAGGAATTAGGCTATAGTAATCAAGTTTGTGCTGGAATACTTGGTAATATAATGGCTGAAGTTGGTGGTAATACGCTAGACATACAATACGATATATATGGTTCTTCATATTATGGTATGTGTCAATGGAATAAAGCGTATTCTGAGGTTTGGGGAGCCTCACTAGAAGAGCAATGCAATTATTTAGAAGATACTATTGAATATGAATTCGATACATTTGGTTACGCCTATAAGAGAGGGTTTGACTATAATGATTTTCTAAATATGACAAGTATAACTGATGCTGCTCTTGCATTTGCTAAATGCTATGAAAGATGTGCATCTGGAAGTTATACAGTAAGACAAAATAATGCTATAACCGCATATAATTATTTTGTAAGTTAAAGTAAAATATCTGCGGGCTGCCAGGACCTAGACGGCCGTCCGCAGAAACTAAAATAGGTTTAACTATTTTTTGGGGTAAAAGTATGAAGAATTTAGACTTTTATAATAGAGCTTTAAAACAAACAGAAGAATTTCTAGACTCTATTAGAATAGATAAATATATTAAGAAACATAGAGATATTAGCGATATTATGGATAAGATAGAAGAGGATTATGGATATTTCTTGGAAGATAATCCTGTTTTTGAAGGATATGTTTTTAATTGGATGAGTCAAGAGGAATTTGTCGATTACTTAACAAATAAAGGGTATCATATACGAGAAATACATAGTTATGAGGTATGGTAAATGTATATATTATATGTAGATGTAGACAACTTATCTGTTGAAGAAATTCAACAGATATAGGAGAGCGCTAAGAAGTTTTTAAGAACTTCTTTACTAACTTTACCAATGAAATATACTAAATTAATTTCAATAGATAATAAGAAAATCAGAGGATATGGAGAAGATATATATGGACGATATTATGAAGAATATTGAAAAGAAAATTAAGGGTTACGGATATGATAGTCTCTGTTTGAGGTATAATATAGCTAGAGACACACAAGCCAAATATGAAATGACTAATATTTATAGACATAATCCTGAGAAAGCTATGGATATTGCTAAAAGAGATAAACTTCGTTTTTATGAAATCCTTAATGATTTGATTGGAGAGCATGATTAATGGAATTAACACGTAAACAAGAGGAAGGATTACGTATAGCCATTGATAGATATAATCATAATGAACCATATACTGTAATTGCTGGGTATGCGGGGACAGGGAAGAGTACCTTAATTAACTTCATTATAGCAGCCCTTGAAGTAAATCCAGAAGATGAAGTTGCGTACATTACTTTTACAGGAAAGGCTTCTGAAGTACTTCGAGAAAAAGGGTGCCCTAATGCTATGACCGCGCATAAACTACTGTACTACAGTAAGCAAATGCCAAATGGTAAATTCTTTTATCGTCCTCGCCCAAGTCTTGAAAAGGATTACAAAGTTATTGTTGTCGATGAAGTAAGTATGCTTCCTAAAGATATGTGGGATTTATTGCTTACTCATGGTATTTATGTAATTGCTTGCGGCGACCCCTTCCAAATCCCTCCTATTGACAAGAATCAAGATAATGGCATCTTGAATAATCCTCATATTTTTCTTGATGAAGTAATGAGACAAGCTAAAGAAAGTGATATTATCTGTCTTAGCATGGATATTCGAGAGGGCAAGAAAATTAATCCTTTTAAAGGAAATGATACGCAAGTTTTTAATAAGAAAGATCTTTGCGATGGGATGTATTTTTGGGCAGATCAAATCCTTGTTTCTACAAATAAAAGTAGGCATGACATAAATTCTTATATACGAGATGATTTAGGGAGAGGATTTGAGCCAGAAATTAATGATAAAGTTATTTGTTTGCGGAATTGCTGGGATACGCTCTCTGAAAAGCAATGTGACCCTCTGATCAATGGCTCAATCGGTACAATTAGTGTCATGCACATGGAATCTATTGATTATATTATAATGGGACAAAAGGTAACTGCTCCTGTTTTAGTTACCGATTTAATTACTTCCAATGATGAATATAAAAATTTACACATTGATTATACTGCATTAACAACTGGAGAAAAGTTTTTTAATCCAAGACAAGAATATATTATTAGAAAGAATAAACAAAACTCTGAGCTACCTATTGAATTTAACTTTGGCTATGCTATTACAGGACATAGAGCACAAGGCTCTCAATGGAATAAAGTTTTGGTATTAGAAGAATCTTTTCCATTTGATAGAATTGAACACGCTAGATGGTTATACACCACCGTGACAAGAGCTGCAGAAAAGCTTACATTGATTTTAAAGAATTAATATGCTATAATTATTATATAGTAAAAATAAGAGAGGTAGATTTTATGGGCGCATACTTTAACAATCATGCGCATACGGAGTTTAGTAACTTGCGTTTGCTCGATTGTATAAATAAACCTGAAGCACTGATTGATAAAGCTATTGAAGTCGGATTGACGGGAATTGCTATCACGGATCACGAATCTCTCTCTGCACATATGAGGGTTAATAAATATGCAAAGAAAATTAAAGAATCTAATCCAGATTTTGTTATTGCCCTTGGTAATGAGATTTATTTAACTGATACGAGGGATTTAGGACAAAAATATTATCACTTTATTCTTCTTGCAAAAGATGAAATTGGTTATAGAGGATTAAAAGAATTATCATCTATTGCATGGATGAATGGATATTATGATCGTAGAATGGAAAGAGTTCCTTTACTTAAATCTGAATTAAAGGATGTAATGCAAAGATTTAAAGGACATATTATAGGGACTACAGCTTGTATTGGTGGAGAACTTGGCAATACAATTCTTAATTTAGAAAGCTGTGAGAAGGTAAATGATATTACTAATGCACAGCGTTATCACAAGCAGATAGTTGACTTTATGACTTTCTGTATAGATGTATTTGGTCATGATGATTTCTATATTGAGTGTGCTCCAGCCGCATATGAAGATCAAATTATTGCTAATAAGAGAATGTTAAAAATCTCTGAGGCTTTTGATGTAAATATGTGTATTGGAACAGACGCTCACTATTTAACAAAAGAAGATAGATATGTTCATAAAGCATACCTTAATTCTAAAGGTGGAGAACGAGAAGTTGACAGTTTTTATGAATTTACATATCTAATGACCGAAGATGAAACTAGAGAATTACTCCGTTTGAGCTTTGAAGAAGATATTATTGATTGGATTTTTAAATGCTCAAACGAGATTAAAGATAAAATACAATTCTACTCATTGGAAAGACATCAATCTATTCCAGAAGTAGAAGTTACAGACTATCCTGCTACAAGTTGGTGGGGTGTAAATAATGATATTACAGATGAAATGGCAAAATATCCAATTTTAAAATCATTATTTACTTCTGATAATATTCAAGAAAGATATTGGATTAATGAATGTTGGAAAGCATTAGAAGATAAAGGGATTGATTGGATAAATGATCCTAGATACCCAGAACGGCTCGAAGAAGAAGCAAGAGTAAAGAGAGTAATCGGTGAAAAACTACAAACCTGTATGTTTGCATATCCGAATACTTTAAAGCACTATGTTGATTTATTCTGGAATTGCGGAAGTACAGTAGGTGCGGGACGCGGCTCGGCTTGTGCAGCTTTAAATCATTATTTGTTGGGAATTACTCAACTAGATCCAATTGAATGGGATCTTCCTTTCTGGCGTTATATTAATGATGAAAGAACTGAATTAGGAGATATTGATCTCGATCTTGCCCCTTCAAAAATTCAAAAAATCTTTTCTGAGATTCGCAAAGAGCGTGGAGAATTAGGATTAGTACAAGTATGTACTTTTGGTACGGAAGGAACTAAATCTGCTATTTTGACCGCTTGTAGAGGTTATCGTTCAGAAGAATATCCAGATGGAATTGACGTTGACATGGCTCAATATATGAGTTCTTTAATTCCTCAAGAGCGTGGATTTTTATGGCCTATTGAAGATGTTATTAATGGTAATCCAGAAAAAGGACGCAAGCCTGTTACAGTATTTGTAAACACTGTAAATCAATATCCTGGGCTTCTTGATATTATTACAAGGATTCAAGGGCTAGTAAATAAACGTTCAAGCCATGCTTCTGGAGTTATTTTATTTGATGAAAACATCTTTGATACAGCAGCAGTCATGAGGACTCCTAAAGGAGCTTTAATTACCCAATGGGATTTGCATGACCAAGAAGCTGCTGGTTCTGTAAAATATGATTTCCTGCTTACCGCGGTTCAAGACATTATTATTCAAACTATTTCTCTATTACAAGAAGATGGAGTTATTGAGAAAGATTTAACATTACGAGAAGTCTACAATAAATACCTCCACCCATCTGTCCTCCCGCAAAATGATAAGAAAATGTGGGATGCTCTTGCTAATGGCGATGTTCTTGGATGTTTCCAGTTTGATTCTAGTGTTGGTGCACAAGCAGCTAAGAAGATTAAACCTCAGAACCCACATGAAATGGCGGATGCTAACGGATTAATGCGTCTAATGACTCAAGAAAAAGGTGCAGAAACTCCAATGGAGAAATATGTCCGATTCAAGAATAATATTTCTCTTTGGTACAAAGAAATGGATCAACAGGGTTTAACTAAAGAAGAGCAAAAAATTCTTGAACCTCATTTCTTACGCTCTTATGGCGTTCCTCCTAGTCAAGAACAAATGATGACCATGCTTCAAGACCCAAATATTTGCGGATTTACGCTCGCTGAGGCGAACGCCGCGAGAAAAATAGTTGGTAAGAAGCAAATGAATAAAATTCCAGAGCTAAGAGAAAAAGTTCTTAATTCTGCAAAATCTTCTGCTCTTGGTCATTATGTATGGAATTATGGTATCGGACCTCAAATGGGGTATAGTTTCTCGATTATCCATGCTCTTGCTTATAGTTTTATTGGTATGCAAACCTTATATTTAGCAACACATTTCAATCCTGTTTATTGGAATACAGCATATCTGATTGTAAATAGTGGAGCTATTGATGAAGAAGAAGGAGAACAATCTGACTATACCAAGATTGCTAAAGCCATTGGAGAAATCCGTAATGCAGGTATAAAAGTATCTTTAGTAGATATTAATCACTCTGACTTTGGATTTAAGCCAGATGTGGAGAATAATCAAATCTTGTTTGGATTAAAAGGACTAGCTAATGTTAATAACGATTTTATTAAAGATATTATTGATAATAGACCTTATGTATCTCTACTTGATTTTCTCAATAGAGTGCATCCAAATAAGCAAGCTATGATTTCCCTTATTAAAGGTGGGGCCTTTGATCAATTTTCTTCTCGTATGGAAGCTATGATTGAATATATTTGGCTGACTTGCGATAAGAAAAAAAGATTAACCCTTCAAAATATGCCTGGATTAATTCGTTATGGATTATTGCCGGAAGATACAGAAGAGCAAGTTATGGCTCGTAGGATATACGAGTTTAATAGATATTTAAAAGCAGAATGTAAATGTAGTTTTAAACTAGATTATTTCATCTTAGATGAAAGAGCGATTAACTTTCTTACCGAAATAGATAAAGAATCTATGGTTGTATATGAAAATAATAGATTCTTCCTTAATATGAAAGATTGGGATAAACAAATCTATCAACCATGGATGGATGTATTTCGAGCATGGATTTCCGCAAATAAAGAAGAAATACTTGATAATTTAAATACTGTTATCTTTATGGAAGATTGGAATAAATATGCTTCTGGAAATATTTCTTCTTGGGAAATGGAATCTTTATGTTTCTATTACCATGACCATGAACTTGCAAATATAAACAATAGTAAGTATGGTTTTGTAGACTTCTTTAGTCTACCAGAAGAGCCTCAAGTAGAAAAGGTGTTTAAGCGTGGAGCATCTTTAATTCCTATTTATAAACTTCATAAGATTTGCGGGACCTGTATCGCAAAAAATAAGACAAAAAGTACGGTTTATCTTCTTACTACGACAGGAGTAGTAGCAGTAAAATTCAGACAAGAATACTTTGCATTGTTTGATAAGCAGACTTTTCAAAGAAACTCTGATGGAACTAAAAGAGTAATTGAGAAGTCTTGGTTTAATCGAGGTAATATGATAGTTGTTCAAGGTATTCGCAGAGGCGATGAATTTGTTACTAAAAAGTATACAAGTTCTGGAGGACATCAACTCTATCATATTGATGAAATTGTAAATGGAACTGATTTAATTCTTCGTAGTGAGAGAAAACAAGGAGAAGAAGAAGATGAAGATAGTAGCATTGATGGGTGAAGCTGGAAGTGGAAAGGATACTATTCTCCATAAAATTATGGAGAAGTATCCTTCATATTTCCATGAAATTGTAAGTTGTACTACTCGTCCTCCTAGAGAGAGAGAAAAAGATGGTATTAATTATCATTTCTTGTCTATTGATGAATTTACAAGAAAAATTCTCAATGGAGATATGTTAGAGGCAACAGAATTTAATGATTGGCACTATGGTACAGATAGAGAAAGTTTAACAATAGACAAGATAAATATAGGAGTTTTCAATCCTGAAGGCATAAGGTGCTTACAGGAAGATGATAATATTGAATTATATGTATTTTATGTGCGGGCCGCAGGTAAGTAGAGACTACTAAGATAGCTAAATAGAGAAGAAAATCCAGATGTAGACGAAATAGTTAGAAGATATAAAACAGATACTCAAGATTTTGGCTATCTTGAAGATATAAGATATTAGACTCTTGAAAACAATACCTTGGAAGATATTGATGTTGCTATTGATACTATATTTGGACAGTTTTATTAAATAAATATATCTTAAATTACAATATATAGTGATTCACCAAAAATTCTTATACAAGGAGTTGTTTATATATGCTTCAAGTAAGAAAGAGAAATGGTATCTTAGTACCATTTGATAAAGAGCGTATTATTAATGCTATTAATAAGGCTTTTATTGAAGTTGATGGAGCTTTATATGAAGATGATACTGCAAATGATATTGCAGATGAAATTAAATATGCAGTAAAAACTTCTGATGAAGTGGTTTCTGTTGAAAAAATTCAAGATATGGTAGAAGACTATCTTATGAAATCTGAACGCAGAGATGTTGCAAAGGAATATATTAGATATAGATATAAGAGAGAAATTGCGCGAAAAGGTCAAGATGATTTTATCAAAGCCTTTTCTGCAAAAATTCAAGGCTCTGATATTGAAAATCAAAATGCAAATGTAGATGAAATGTCTTTTGGCGGTAGAGTTGGAGCTGCATCAGATCTACAAATGAAGAAGTATGCTCTTGATTATCTTGTTTCTAGTAAGTCAAGAGCTAATCATGAGAATAATGAAATCTATATTCATGATTTAAATGCTTATGCAGTGGGTATGCACAACTGTCTTTCTATTCCTTTTGATGATTTACTTGCAAAAGGATTTAATACTAGACAAACTGATGTGCGTCCTGCTGGTTCTATAAATACTGCTTTTTAGCTTGTTGCAGTTATTTTCCAGCTACAAAGCCTGCAACAATTTGGTGGCGTATCTGCTACTCACCTTGATTGGACTATGGTTCCATATGTGAGAAAGAGTTTCTATAAACATTTAATGGATGGATATAAGTATTTAGAGGGAATAGAAAATCCTAAATCTTTATATGGACAAGAAACTTCTAATTCTTTTTGGACGCAATATGTAGATATTGAAGATAAAGACTTAAAAGAATGTCATCCAAAGGCTTATAAATATGCTATGGATATGACAGAAAAAGAAACTCATCAAGCGGTTGAAGGTATGTATCATAATCTTAATACTCTTCAATCTCGTTCCGGTAATCAGTTACCTTTTACCTCCATCAATTATGGAACTTGTACTCTTCCAGAAGGGCGTATGGTAATTAAAGCCTTACTTGATGTTTCTATCGAGGGGCTTGGCAGACTTCATAAAACTTCTATTTTCCCATGCGGAATTTTTCAATGTGCAAAGGGTATTAACAGAGCGCCGGGTGATCCAAACTATGATTTGTTTAGACTTGCTTTAAAGTCTACTGCTTTAAGATTATATCCTAACTATGCTAATGTTGATTGGACTGGCAATGCGGGATATGATAAAAATGACCCTAAGACTTATTTCTCTACAATGGGATGTAGAACCGCAAATGGATTCGACATTAATGGCTTAGGACAACAAAAAGATGGAAGAGGAAATATCTGTCCTGTAACTATTATCATGCCAACAATAGCTATGGAAGCTGTTACTCTAAGCGACAATGACGATTGGAATCAAATTAAAGATTTGTCTCAAGATGAAAGAACAAAGATTGGCGTAGAAAGATTTATGGAACTTTTGGATACAAAAATCTATGAAGCTAAAGATATGCTGCTTGAAAGATTTGAATATATTTGCGCGCAGCCAGCTGAATCTGCTAAATTCATGTATGAGAATGGATTAATGGCTGGATATGATGGGATTTCTACTAGAAGTGCATTACAGCATGGTACTTTAAGCCTTGGACAAATTGGGCTCGCGGAAACGCTTCAGATCTTGATTGGTTGTGATCATACTACTAAAGAAGGTATGGAATTAGCAAAGAGAATTGAGGGCTTATTTAAGCAAAGATGTGCTGAATTTAAAAATCAGTACAAACTTAACTTCGGGGTATATTATACTCCGGCCGAGAATCTTTGCTATACCTCTCTTGAAAAATTCAAGAAAAAGTATGGAGTAATTCCTAATGTAAGTGATAGAGAATACTTCACTAATTCAATCCATGTCCCCGTATGGAAACAAATTTCTCCATTTGATAAGATTGATATTGAATCTCAATTGACGGGATATTCTTCTGCTGGATGTATTACTTATGTAGAACTTGATAGTGGTGTGAAGAATAATATTGATGCTCTTGAAATATTAGTGAATTATGCTATGGATAAGGACATTCCATATTTCGCTATTAATGTCCCTAATGATACCTGTCTTGAATGTGGATATATGGATGAATTTAATGACCATTGCCCAGAATGTGGTAGTGATCATATTCAACAACTTCGTAGAGTAACAGGCTATCTCACTGGTAATTATAAAACAGCTTTTAATAAAGGTAAGATTGCTGAAACAGATGATAGAGTTAAACATGTGGGGTATATGGAATGAGATATGCAGGTATTATTTATAATGATTTTGCGGCAGCACCAGGTGTGTCCTTGAGTTTCTTTACTCAAGGATGCCCTAACCGCTGTCCGGGATGCCATAATCAAGAAACGTGGGATTTCGATGGAGGAAAAGAATTTACACATGAGGCTTTTACCTCTCTAATAGAAGGATTAACTGCAAATGGGATTAAACGAACTTTATGTGTAATGGGCGGAGAACCTCTTTGTCCAGAAAATTCTTTTCTCACGAACTTAGTGATTCAAACCGCAAAAGAAAAAGTTCCAGATTTAAAAGTTTATTTATGGACTGGTTACTTATATGAAGATTTAAAAAAATCAACAGATACAACTATTTAGAATATACTCCAATTAGTTGATGTTCTAATTGATGGGCCTTATATTGAAGCTGAAAGAGATATTACAGAACCTCTAAGGGGTAGCCGCAATTAGAAGATTATATATCTAAAATGATATTTTTTAAAAGTATCTTTGGAGGGATAATGATAGCAATAGCTAGCTATATTTATTTATCTGTTGGAGGTATAGTTGGCGCTATCATGTTCTCTATTGGCTTATTAACTATATTAAATATGGAATTTAAATTATTTACTGGCTCGGTTGGATATATCAAGAGCAAAGATGATATTAGAGATAATATTATTATTCTTATAGGTAATATTATTGGGGCTTGCGGGATTCTAGCTTTTCCGCACGCTGCAGCATTATCCTTGGTAGCCAGTAAGCTAACAATTCCGCTATATTTAGTTTTCTTAAAAGGAGTAGTTTGTGGAATATTTATCTATTCTGCGGTCGCCTGTTTTAAGAAAAATAAAGATTATATGGTGCCAGTATGTGTAACAGGCTTTATATTGTTCGGAGGAGAACATTGTATTGCCGATCTTTGCTACGCCCTGGCCGCAAGCACCTTCTCTATTGATATATTATTATTCCTTATAGTAGTTACGATCGGTAATTCTATAGGAGCAATTATTGTTGACAGAATACAATAATTATGATATTATATTAAAAGAAATGGAGGACTAGATATGACTTTATATGAACTAAATCAAGCGGGATATGCCTCCCTCCCTAAAATGACCAAAGCTGAATTAGAGAAGGCTAAGGAGAATATAGTTACTTTCTTAGATGTTCATAATTCGAGTTATTATATGATGTTAAATCATGATAATAAATATTATACTCTATTTACTTATATAGATAAGAAAGATAAAGATAGAATGGCTCTTGAGATTATTTCAGTTGCCAAGTCTTTAGGTGAATTAAAATCTATTGAAGTAAATGGAGATATACTTGAAATTTGGATCTTATATAATAATAAATGTGATATGTATGCTCTATTTAATTACGAGAAAGGAGTGATACAAGTATGACAGAAGCAATTATTGTAAATTATGACCCATTTGCTATGGAATCTGCAGTCTATATTGCTAGAGACGGACAGCAAAATCAGATGAAAGTTTGTTCCGATTTAGAGGGGCTTGCGGGAACCTTGATTGGTATCGCTTATGGTCATGATATTTATGACATTAAAATTCACGCTCCATTTGCCACTACGGGAGAAATTCAAAGACTTGTAACTAATTTAGAACAGAATATGTATTCTGAAAATAAGATTATGGTTGAGGGAATTTAATTATGTTTTATCAGTTGAAAGCTACAAATACTTATCGTGTGCCCGCAGTTGAAGATGCGCTTCGACTTCGTAAATGGCTTGAAAAAACCTGCACAGGAGAGCTAACTTCATTTAAATATACTACAAAATATATCAAGCAAAAAGGCGAGATTATTGAAGAATATCAACTCGTAACAGCTACAATTTCTATTGACAGTGAAAAAGAACCAGAAGGCATTATGCCTATTACTATTACGGAGGAATAACATATGGTAAAATTTGAAAAAGTCTCTCGTTTTAATGACATTGATCTACCCCTGCCAACACGAGCAACCGCCAATTCCGCGGGCTATGACTTCGTTGTTGCAGAAGATGTTGTTCTTCCTCCCATGAGTTTTCTAACTTCTAAAATTCAAGATCATGTATTTGAAGAGGATAAAGACTTAGATTTTTATAGCTTTACAAATCCATTCACTCTTGATGAAATGGCCGAGCTTACAAAAAGTCTAAAATCAAAGGTGACTCTTGTATCAACAGGAATGAAGTGCCATCTTAATCCTGGCCAATATCTTGAATTAAGCGTGCGGAGTTCCACTCCTCTAAAACACTGGATTATTTGTGGTAATAGTGTAGGTATTATTGACGCAGATTATTGTGATAATCCCGATAATGAGGGAGAGATTTTCTTCCAATTAATTAACTTGTCTCCTTTTGCCATTAAACTTAATAGAGGAGATAAGATTGGTCAAGGTATTATTAAAACTTATGGAATTACCGACGACGACTCTGCTACAGGAGAGCGTTTAGGTGGATTTGGAAGTACAAGTAAGTGAGTAATTTACTATCTTTAGATTAGAGCTCTCGCATTACGGGATACGCTATCTTTGAAGATGGTAAACTTAAGACTTATGGTAAATTCACTGTTGATGACGATAATACTGATATAAGATTAGTAAAAATACGATAGAAGGTTTAGGAATTAATAACTAGACATAATATAGATGAAGTCGTATTTGAAGATATACAACAATAGAATAATGTTGCTAATAATGTGTAGACTTTTAAAATTTTAGCCGAGGTATATGGAGTAATTTCTGAATATTTAGAAGAAAATAAAATACCTCACTCTACGATTTTATCAACTTCATGGAAATCTACTCTTGGAATTAAAGGAAGAACAAGACCAGAATAGAAGAAAAATGCTTAGAATTATGTATTTGAAAACTATGGAGTAAAGCCTACACAAGACGAGAGTGACGCGGTTTGTATCGGTCTCGCGCACATTAAATAGAGTTAGTGCGCTTGGTAATTGGGCCAAATAAAAAAATCCTCCTTTCTTAACTTTGAATTATTTTGAGAAGTTAAGAAAGGAGGATCTTACAGTTGGCTTTCGTAATGGAACATATAGTAGAGATTGTATTTGGTTTAATTTCCGCCGGCGCGCTTGCATTTTGTAGACACTTATATAAATAGCTAAAAGAGTATAAAAGTTTACTTTAGGAGAAAAGAAATGATAATCTGATAGACCTTATAGACGAAAAGCTAAAACCTATTCTTGATGATATTGAAGAATTAAGAGCTTATATTCGCAAGATAGGAGGAAAAGAAAATCGAGATTTGACCCTTATTATTTCTTCTTATAGATTTAGATTAGTCTAGCTATGTAAGATCTATATTAAACAAGGGTATATGACACAAGATCAATATGATTAGCTTACAGAATTTTATAAGCTATATCATTCTCTAGGCGGAAATGGACAAGCTAAAGAGTATTATGAGAAAACAATGGAACTAGAGATTAGACCAGAATAATAAAAAAACGGGGAACTCAATTGAGTTCCCCATTTCGTTTTAATCGGTTAAATATTGAATTAGTCATATTTATTATCTCTTGACCATAAGTTGCAATTAAATCTGCTAGCAGCTCCTCTTGTTCAAGAGATAATTCAATATTATAACTAAACATTGCAGCGTGTGTTAATTCATGACATAAAACTTTTTTCATCATTAATGGAGATAATTCTTCATTAATATAAATTCCTTTGGTTTTATCATCACAGGCTCCTATTGTTAATTGACCATCACTTCTAACTAACATAGGATGGATTGGAGAAGTTAGAAATAATTTCCATTCTTCTCCATTAATATTAAGCATGGTTTAAAGAAGATATTTTTGTAGCAAGAGCAGAGATTTTCCTTTCTAATAATTGTTTTTCTTCTGGGCTTGCATCATCAATCATTTCTACTAAATCTTCACTTAATTCTTTCATATATTTATCTAACTCTCTAATCTTGGTATCTTTATCTTTATGAAGTTCTTTAGACTCCATATACATACGACGGCTCATTGGACTACGACCTTCTCTAGAATCTCTCAATTCCATAGGGAATTCTCTTTCGTCATAATAATAAGGTTTTTCTCTATAATTCTCGCGGCCGCCGCTATTATCCTTGGTAAATCTTCCCTAAGAATCTCTACCTTGAGGATAATACATTCTTCCCCATTCGTCTTTATCCATATCTCTATCTGGGAGATAATAAGGATAAGTCATAGGAATATAATATTTTGTAGGTTCTTTTTCTTTTTCTTCCATAGCCTTAGTGATAGTACAATAATATATGGCTTCTTCTAAGTCTTTAATCATATCAATTACTTCACCAAGTTCGTGAGTATCTACGTTATGGATGTCGCTTAATTGAGCTTGAACGCATCCAATAAGAGTTTCCTTCATATGTTTTAATCTTTCCATAATTAAGCCACCCTTTCAATAATTAAATTAGCGTTCTAAACATCAATAGCTTGAGTAGATAGATTCTTTACAGCTACTTCAAAGCAACATCCACGTGGGACATCTACAAAAATAGAACTAGATACGTTATTATATTCTCCAGTAGTTGCAGGAGTAGAAATCATAGTACTTGTGGCTACTCCTTCTCCATTAATAGCAATAGCTAAAGAAATTGGGTCTGCGGTTCCACCTGTGGCGATCGCTATATTCCCGCTAAAAGTAATTCTATATCTAGCTCTGCATTGAGTTGTTGTATTTCCTTTTAAAGTTACAAGTCCACTCCCTGTACGATGCAGTAGGCTATTAGAGCAGCCTACTACCGTATCAGTGAAAAGGACATTTTGATTAGCTTGTACGGTTTGCACAGCATTCGCAATAATTTCCATTGAACCAAATCTCTCCTTTAATTAAGTTAAATTAGCAACCGCAGTTATTAAATCCGTAGTTTCCATAGCAGCAGTTGGGATTGGGAACTACATACGCGGGAATTGGGTTATCACGGCCGAGTCTGCGGATAAGCTCTGCGGTTTGAGCTTCCTGGTTAGCTGTGATATAAGCATTTTGAGCTTGCTGAGAAGCCGCAAGACGAAGTGCCTGGTTCTCATTCTGCAAGTCAGAGATTTTCTCCTGGCAGAGATAATCAAGAATTGCACGAGTCCCAGCATTCTGGCTATCAATAATATCACGTGCGCTATTAGCAAGAGAGGTTTGAATAGCACAGGTGTTAGTAGCCATATTGTAGTTTACATCAGCAAATCCTCTTTCGATCTGACGACCGGTTTCGCAGCAGCAATCGGCAATTTGACGAGAAATAGCGTTCTGACCAACGGTATTGTCAAAGTTTGCTTGCTAGATTCCGGCGCGGATGTCGCAGCAACAATCTGCTAGTTGACGAGAAAGAGCATTTTGACCTTGCATTAATGCAATATTTGTATTATTAAATCCTTGTTGTGTCTGATAACCAAGCTGGCAGACTGCGTTATCAACACCGTTAAAGCCATTTAATAAACTGGTATTCATAGTGTAGAATCCGTCGCAAAGGCCTTGCTGAATACCACGAACAGCATTATCAAGGTTATTGAAATTAAATTCAAAACAGAGATCAGCGCGAGTTAAAGCGCCCTGGCCGGCAGGAGAATTAATTCCAAACCCTTCTCCACCCCAGCCGCCAAAACCGCCGAAGCCTCTGCCCCATCCACCGAAGCCGAATAGGAAGAGTAGAATGATCCACCATCCACCATTTCCGCCCCACATACTATCATTGCGGTTATTATCAGTTACTGCCGCAATATCTGCTAAAGAGTATCCACCATTAGAATTGAACATTTAAGTTCCTCCTTTAAGAAAATATTAAAGGCCGAGCATTTTCTTAAAGGCGGCAAACTCCTTGTCGTAATCTAATCCTCTTTGTTGAGCAATATTTCTTGCGATTTTTTCTATTTCTTCAGTTTTATTATTTTTAGCTAGGTCTATAAGATTAGCTCCAAACGGAGTGTTCCCCATCTATTGCTCTAAAATACTTAAAGTAAGTTGTTGAGGATTTTGTCCATTCCTAATCATTTGAATTAATTCCATTGGGTTCATTTTACTTTCTCCTTAAAAGTCTAATTTTGGCTTTGACTCCTGCTATTGCGCTGTCACCGTATGTGGCGGCGCAATTTTTTCTTGTAATTGAGCTAATGCAGTTTCAAATTCTTCTCTAGTGACATACTGAGAAGGATTGACAACTGGTTCTACTGGTGTATTCTTTAATTCATAAATATTTAATGTCGAAGTTCCATCTAAATTAATTTGTTTAGTATAAATTCTTTTATTTGCTAAATCAGGAAAGAAAAATACAGAACCATCAAAGTCAATGCTAGTCGCCTTTACTTCTTCGATTGAAGAAACTGGGCGACCTTTAATTCCTATATAGGGCTATTCCACATATTGCATCCTTGGTTGTGTCATATAAGGGTTTATCTAAGGTTGCTACTGTTGAGGGGAATAGTATGGATAATTTACTGCCATAGTTTAACCTCCTTTAAAATATTCCCTAGCCTTTCATTGTTATATAAAAATTTGGCAAAGATAATTTTACTATTTTGCCAAAAATTTTGCCAATTTTATAATAAAAAAAATATAATGGGGCGTAGTAGCCCCATTATATTATTCTCTGTTCTTATTAACTTCGGCCTCGATGAGGTTAGTTAGATAAGTATTTAAGTCACCTGTAGTTTCAATAATATACTGCTTTGCATCTTCTGATAAGATTTCTAATACTGCGTTCATAGTCTTATTAAATGCAGTTTTCTGAGCTTCCGCATCAAAAGCATTCTGCTCTTTTAGACTATTTACATAGGTTTGATTCGTTGCTATTACGCACTTTGTAATAGTATCAAAGATCATAGTAGTATATTTTTCAGCTGTCTCATTCTCTGTTTTAGCATTTAACTCATCTCGTTTTGCATTGAGATAGTCAACAAGATATTTGGTTAAAATACCAAGCAGAGGAATGATACAAAGCTAGAAGATCTGAATAATAATTTCTGGCATAGTTATAATTCCTCCTTTATATATTATATAAAACAAGAGGAAGATGATTTAATTATTATTGGCCATGCGGGCTTCCGTCTAACCGATCTTTTTCCTAGCGTTCATAAATTCTTAATCTAAGTGTACTTTCAGATATACCTTGACATTCTTTCGCTAATCTAGTAATAGGTTCGTTACGTAGATAGCGTTCATATAATTCATCAAAGTTATCTGGAAGATTTTTTCTTGGTCTACCGAATTTTATACCTTTCTATTTCGCTGCAGCTATACCTTCGGCTTGTCGTTGTTTGATATATGTGCGCTCTTGTTCAGCTTGAAAGGATAATATTTGCAAGACTAAATCAGATATAAAGGTTCCCATAATATCTTTACAATATGAGGTATCTAGTAGAGGCATATCAAGAACCTTTATATCTACATTTTTAGTCTTTGTTATTAAACTCCATTGTTCAAGAATTTCAGCATAGTTGCGTCCTAATCTATCAATGGACTTCAGGAGAATTATATCTCCTGAAGTCACTGTATTTAGCATTTGTTGATAGGATGGACGATTAAAATCTTTGCCAGATTGTTTATCTATGAAGATATTTTCTTCTTGTACTCCAGCGTCTTTTAAAGCTAAAATCTAGCGATCTAGATTCTAATCTTTAGAACTAACTCTAGCGTATCCATATAACACCTTTATCACCTCATAGATATTTGAGAAATTGGCAATTTTATTTATTAATAATTGCCCAAAAATTTGGCAATTCCGCGTATTTGATT
>ERZ779877.1259-NODE-1259-length-22538-cov-4.313303_pt1 | contig 22538 bp, 27 predicted proteins | sample MGYA00511556_ERZ779877 | MGnify/ENA primary metagenome ERZ779877 (study PRJEB29588, sample SAMEA2159338) | human gut metagenome | biome: human gut; feature: human-associated habitat; material: faeces | place: Denmark | collected 2008/2010 ...
GGACCTGCAACTGAAGCCAAGTCTGTAGGTATCACTAAACTGCGGTAACGAATTACCTACTTTAGATAACTGTATAGTCAATTTATCCAGTGTTTCTTGTCCCCATCCTGTGTCGTTTAGGCCGTTACTGGTTTCATTTCGAAAATCTCTTGGAGATTTTCCACAAATATTCACCAGCATATCAAACCATTGTCCGATACTCGGTACGAACCATGGACTGCGATTAAGTCCATCAGGAATTTTGTTACTGTCTCTATATTTTCTTATTGATTCAAAAGCACTGTAACTACCCTGTACATTAGCAGTATAATTCTTCAACATTTGTTCTGTTTCAGAATAACCGTTCATATTCTTCTCAATTTCATCATCTTTTGTCATTTTTATATAAATTAATTCATTTTTGCATACAAATTTTTTATATTTGGGTTGATTTTGATTTTTATTTTGCAAATTTTGTATTGATTTATTTTGTTCTTCTATAATCTTTTTTTGTTCTTCAACTTCTGCAGTAAGTTTATCTATTTCTACAATTAATTCTTGATTATAATTTTCTAATTCTTCCATCGTTTTAGTTATATTATCAACAACTTTTTCTTTTTTTTCTTCCTTTGGATAAATTTTCGTATCTTCTTTAGTTCCTGCTATCCAACAAAAACCTAAGTTATACCAAGTATAATTATCTTTTTCTATTTTTTCTATATAATCATATATACCATAGTCAATAAATCCTAAAATTTGTTTATCAAGTCCTGCTCCTTTTCTTGCTCTTAAGAACTCTCCTACTACTTCTATTTGATTTTTAGTAGTATCTCTTTTTACTTGCTTAGAAGTGCCAATAACTCTTGTAATGACTTTATTATTAGGGCTTGTTCCAATATGTTGGTCATCAAATGCAAAGGCATTATCAGTAGACGGCTTAGAATATTTGGATCTATCATTAAAATTGAACTTCCAACCTTTTGGTACAACCCATGTTTCAAAATGTAAATGCGTTCCTGTTGAATTTCCAGTATTTCCCATGTTTGCAATGTCTTGACCTCTTGTTACTTTTTGACCTACTTTTACTTTTGTTGTGCCATCCTTTATATGTAAATATCTACTCCACATATCATTATTAACAAATTCGTGTTTAATCCAAATATAATTTCCAGCACTAGAGTTTTTGTTTATCTCCATAACTGTTCCATCATTCATCGCATAAATAGGTTCTCCTTGATAATCAAACCAGCCGAAGTCTTGACCTCTTGAACCTCTATTTATATGTTCTTCCCAAGTACCTGTAATACCCAATTTTTTTAAAGGTAATCTATTATACTTCTTCATTTTTCAATTCCTCCAATGTTTTTATTTGGTCTTTAGGAATTTCGACTACTTCTTGCATTTTTGAAAAAGGTTTAAATATTTTATCCTCAAATGATTTATAAATTGCATCTGCTCCTATCCAACTTATTAGACCTACCCATAAAGAATTAACTATTGATAAATCACTAAAACATATAGCAAAAAGAGTGCCGATTGCCATCGATACTCCTAAAGAAATTAACCATAAATACTTTTTGCTATTTAGACTTTCTTTTATTTTTTGTACTACTGCAGTGGTAATTATTGAACTACCTATTGCTACTATCAATATATTTTTTATTAAATTAAAATCTAACATAAAATCACTCCTCTATTAATTTTTATAGTTTTGTTTTTTATTTTAAACATAATTTTTTCCTCCTACTTCATTAATTTTTCCCATTTATCGTGAATATAGCTGTTTTTATGTAAATCATTTTTATAGTGGTCGTAAACTTCATAAGCACGCTTTACTTCTGCTTCATCCATTGTTTCGCCTTTTTCTAGTGCTTTTAAAAATGTAACTAAAAAATTTTTACACTGATTTTCATCTAATTTTTCAATTGACTTATTAATAGGATCTAATTTAGTTTTGAATATTTTATTTACAGCAACTATTATTATTGAAATTGCTGTTATCAATTCTCCTAACGATAATATTATTTTTTCCATTTCTTTTCCCTTTCTTATTTTTTTCTTAAGTTTTTGTAAAATTGATTATTCTATGACTTCAATTGTCATAAATGATGCTTTATGATTTGTTATTCCACCATTTACTGTTATTGTTCCAATAAAATTTAAAACTTCGAAATAATCTCCCTCTTGAACTTCAAATAATTGTGGAGAATATGTAGCAGTATGATATGAAGTTCCAGTTTGAGAAATATAATCTCCTACTTTTACACCATTTTTTCTTAAATAAAACCATTTTCTATCATTACTATTTGAATTTACAACAAAACTGACTAACACTTTAGATACTCCAGCACCTATTAAAACTCCACCACCACTGTACACTTTTAATTTTTCAGTATCTCCACATTGAGCATAAATTGTATTAAATGGTATGTTTGAATTTGCTGAAATGCTTGTTTGAGCATTTGTGCTAACTGTTATAATATTTTTTTGAGGACTAATTTCAATCGGAGATACACTTAATTTATAACCAACTACTCTAGTTATATAAATTTTCGGATTTGATTTTGGCGTATTAACAGTAGAAGGATATACAAACGATACTTCCCCATTAAAACCAAAACCATTTGTAACAAATGTAATCGCTGTACCATTTATTGTCGCTTGTGCTGATTTGAGATATGTTGCTTTACCTGTGTTATTCAAATTTGTTATATGAAGTGATACTTTTTTACCATTTGGCGAATAAACTTTAGTAGAATTATTTATGCCATCATTATCCTTATAAAAAATTTCTAAATAACTGTAATTGGTAGCATTTTTTGCTAAAGTTATATTCGTTCCAACTCCTGTTTCGTTTTCAAATAAAATTTCTCCAAGTATGTTTTCTCCTTTTGATATAATTTCTTCAAAAGGAATATCATTTATTTCAATAACTTTATTTCCTTTAATTTTCATAGCAGGAGAACCTGCTATTATTTGATATGTAAATGAAACACTATCTAATTTATCAGAAACAATAACAACAACATCATAAGAATTTTCCAAATTAAATCCATTATCATCTGCATCGCCTTTAATAGCACCACTAAATAAGTATTCATTTTCATTAGTAGTAAGACTTATTTCTCCACCATCTACCCAAGTATTCTTTCCTGCTATACTATATTTATAAGTTGCACTAAGACTATTATTTTGTTTTCCAAAATTATCATTCCACCAAGTTCCTCCAAACTCGATAGTAACTTGGCTACCTACATTATTTTCACGAGAATATGTTTTCTTTCGTTCATCTGCAGTTAATTTTTTATATGATACAACAGGTATTTCTTTAATAATACTTGTATAATTTTGCCTACTATCATAAGCATTTACTGTTATATTATTTTTATTATAATTTGGTATTTCAACACAAACATTTTCAGTTGATGAATAATCTTTTTGTATATTTTCAATTAAATAAGATACAACATCAGAATATTTTTGTGAAATAGCACTATTTTTTGTTGAAATATTTACTTTTAATGTTGAATATCCCAAAATAATATCATCAGAAAGATTTGCAGATAAAGAATTAATATCCTCATATTCAAAATCTGTAAATATTGGATTAGCATTAGTAATATATCCAATACACTCTACAATAGAATCTTCTCCTATTTGTATATCTTTGCTTTCAGTTGAATAAGTTGTTAATAAAAATGTTAATAATACATCATTTGATGATTTATTTAAGCCATATAATACATCTAATTCTTCCAAAGAAAACAATATTTCATCTTCATCTAATATTCCATCATAACTTTTTATAATTGTTTCTCCACATTTAATAGTTAAGCAATCATAATAACTAGAAATTTTTTTATCTATACTAACATTAAATTTATTTGGATTATCATTATCATCTACAAGATTGAAATTTGCAATATTCGCTAAAGTCGAACCTCTTGGAATATCTGTTAATTTCATTGAGCCACTTGCACTTGCATCTCCACAAGTATATGTAGCCCCTGTATTATCATCAACACTAAAACTTATACTAATTGTTTTTTTACCATCTGAATTATGAGGTATTTTTATTCCACTCGCACTTTTTAACACTGTTCCACTCGTGCTAGGTGTATAATTTGGTATAGTTCCTGTATAACTTGTTCCATTTATCGTAATTGTATATTTTATTGATGAACCCCATTGTTCCCAGTTAAAATAATAACCTGATTTTTCAGATAAATTAAACGAAAAACTTATTGTTGAAGTATTACTCGCAACATCATAAGAATTTTCTGTTACAATTAATTTGAATAAATGGAAATGATTTTTACTACCATAAGCACTAATTGTTGCCATTAATAACTACCTCCTGAAATCCATATTTCATCGCCTATTGTTTGAATAATAAGTCCTGATAAATTAGTCGATCCTGTTGAAGTTAAATCTTTGAATTTTCCTCCAGTATCTGTTGCCTCCATAACTGTTTCCTCTGTTGTTTTATTTTTCACTTTAAAACCATCATTTTTCATAGTTGATACTGTGTTAGTGGCATCTGATGCCACAGTAATTCCCTTAGAAATATTTACAGTATCACTTGTAGTTTCATTAGCATTTTGAGTCCATGGAATCGCAACTTCACCAATATTTAACATTAAATCATATATTTCAATACCATCATTTGTATCACAATTTGCCTCAAATGTTATTGAACCTGTTGTTATATAATCTGTTAAAGTTATAAAACCACTATCTACATCTGTTGATAACTCTGTTGTCTTACCATTGTATTTAACAGTTGCTTTTGATAAAGGAATTAGTCTTTTCCATTTATAACTTAATGTGTATTTCCCATTTTTTAAAATTACATTTTGAGATATAGCATTATTTTGTAATAATAAAGAAAAACCACTTGTAGAATATGGTTCTTTTCCTTGCCTTACATTTCCATCCCAAAATTCTGCAACATTATCACTTTCCATAAAATAAGGAGCAGTATTTCTTAACAAATTCTGCCCTCCATTTGTGGTAAAAATATTATTAATTCCATTTAATTTATCAACTAAACTTACCATAGTTCCATCGAAATTTACATATAATCCTAAATTATCAAATTTACCAATTAAATTAGAATTAACATCATAAATTTCTAAAACTCCATTTTTATTATTTTTTCCTCCAAGTTTTAATGTTCCTCCTTTTATCATATCGGCAACTAAATTAATAATATTAATACTTTGCATATCTAATGTTCCATCTATAGTCCATGCACTATTAAAAACACCATTAATTCCTGTTTGACTAAAACCAATACCACCTGAATTAAGCATTATTACATTTGTTGCATCTTCTTTAGGTAAAGTATCAACTATTAATATCTTATCTCCATCATATATAACAAAAGAATCTCCCATCATATTCCATATTTCACTTGTTGCTTTCTTTAATTCTTCATTTAAAATAGTTTTTGTATCATTTGATATATTTTGTGCAATTTGTGATGTTTGTTTACTTATATCATTTATTAAATTTTTTAAAGAATTTTTAAAATTACCAAATTGAATATTTTTATATTTGTTAGAAATAGCATCATAAGTAACAGATATTACATTAGTTGTTAATGCAATATTTAAGTTTGGATGTTCTACATAAATTGTATCACCAATATCTGTTATTTTATCTAAATGAGCAGATAAAGAATAATTTACTTGAGGATATTTATTTACATTTAAAAAAGAAGTTGCTTGACTTCTTAAATCCTCAATTAATCTTTCTTTATATTCATCATCGGATTCTGTTTCTAATTTTTCTATTTCTTGATTAAAAGAAACAACTTTAGTATATGGAATATTATATAATTGTTCTTCTAATTCCAAATATATTTCAGGAAGTAATAAACCATCTTTTCCAACAGGCAATATTTTTGTAACAACATTATCCCAAATTTCTTCTGATTTTATTGTTTGAATATTCTTCAAGTATTTTAATGTTACACCTCTATCTTCACCAATAGTTGAATTAACTGAAATATTAAAATTATCTCTAACTAAATGCCCACCCCATTTGTCTATAATTGTGCTTATACTTTCTTCTAAGGACTTTCTAACACATCTATAGGAATTATTAGTAGTTATATCTGAACTGGTTGTAAATGGACTTTCAGTATCTGTATTACTATTTAAATAATCTAAAGCATAATTACAATCTTTATCTTCAATATAATTATCTTTTATAACATAATTTTTAGTATCAAAATAAATATGTTTTGCTTTTAATTTGATTTTTGATTGATTTTTTTCTATATTATTTGCAATTCTAAATGCTTGTTCTCCCTCAGGAAAAGGTGTAGGACACATAATAATTCTATTTGGTTGATAATATTCGTTATTTTTTATGTTATCTTCTAATTCTATATAATAATCACCATTATCCTCTTTAAAAACATTACATTTTAAGGGCTTTAAAATTTTAATTCCATTGTGATTAAACAATTTTTCTTCTGCATCATATATTTTTATCATTATAACCACCTACTCTTTGGTTCAATAGTTATTTTTTGTAAATTTCCAATCCAACTTATTTTATTAACTCCACTTTGTAAAATTGGAAATTCACCCAACATATTTCTATTCTTTAATTCATTTTCAAAATATGCCTCTTGATTTTCAGAATCTATAATAACTTCACTTGTTGTATCACCAAAATTATAAGTAAAAATTTGAATATCATTAACATATATACCTACACTACCTATTCCTTTAATTGTTATTAAAGGTTTAGATTGTAAATATCCCTCATTAGTAACCAATATAGATTCTTGTGTAGTAATTTCTTCCTCTATTACAAATTCATTTAATTGATATTTATATGGTTGACAACGATATTTTACTTTAGCAGTTTTAAAATTAAGTAGTGCATCATAATCTATTTTTTCTATAATTTTGGCAATATAATATTTATCACTTTCATTTGATAAAATTAATCTACCATCACCATTAAAATAATTAATCACTTCATTTAAATCAAAATTTCTTGTTAAACCTATTTCAATTTCCTTGTCATAAGATTCATAACCCAATTCATTAATTATTTCGCCATCTTTTCCATCTATTGTAATGGTTTCAACTCTTAACTTTGGTTTTGATATAGAGGGTAATTTACATATCAATAAACCTTGAATTGAATCACTATTTTTTTCTTTCCATATTATATTACTCATGAATAAATCACCCTTTCTACATCACTTATAATTAATTCACCCATCTTTTCGCCATCAATTTTAAATGCCATTCCATCTAATGCCTCTTGAAAAGCACTAATTAATGGTAAATAAGATGTATTAATTCCTGACACTTTATTTAAATTATTATTTAAATTAACATTTGAAGATATATCAAAGTCTGTTGGCAATGAATTTTGTATCATACTATTAACATCATTCATTTCAGATGTAAAACCAACACCAATACCTTTTGCAAGATTACTACCAATTTCATCTCTAAATACTGTTGATGGTGAATGAATACCAAATATTCCTTTTATACCTTTAACTATTGAACTACCAAAGCCTTTTATCTTATCCATTACCCAATCTTTAGCATTCTTAATACCATTCCATAATCCTTTAACCAAATCTTTACCTACATTAGCCATTCCACTTATTCCACTAACAATACCATCTTTGACTTTTCCTAGTAATTCTTTACCTACATTTAACATTTTTCCAAAGTAATTTCCTATTCCTTTAACTAAAGAACCTATTATTTGAGGTATTTTTGCAACAAGTTGAGGTATTGCTTGTACCAAACCTACTGCTAATTTAACAGTTAAGGTAATACCTGCTTCAATTATCTTTGGTAAATTATCAGTAATTGCCATAATTAATTTATCAATTATTTCAGGTATTTTATCAATTAAATCAGGTAAGGCATTTATTAAACCATCTGCTAATCCTAATATTAATTGAATACCTGCATCAATAATTAAATCAATATTATCTAGTAATGTAGTTACCATAAGAACTAATACATCAATCATTTGTGGAATTAATGTTGGTAATTGTTCTGCTATACCTTGAACTAATGAAACTATTAATTGAATACCCATTTGCATTATTTGTGGAAGATTTTGTATGATAGTAGATACTAACATATTAATTATTTCCATTACTGCACTCATTATCATAGGCATATTAGCAGTTAAACTATCTACTAATTTAGTAATAATCTTACTTCCTGACTCTAAAAATGCAGGTAATTGCTCTGAAATACCATCTAATATCATAGGCAATGCTTCAAATACTGCATCTACAACTCTATCAACTGCTTTTAATACATTATTAACAACTCCACCATTACCATCACCATCGCCTACAAGAGATGAGAACAAATTCATTACCAATTGGCTTAAATCTGCACCATCTGTTGCTAAACCTGTTATTAAGTTACTCCATGCAGATTTTGTTGCTTTAATAGAACCCTCAATTGTTCCCATTGCTTCTGCTTGTGTAGTTCCTGCAATATTACTTGCTACTTGGATTTCGTGGATTGCTTCTGTAATATCTGCAAAGTTAGAAACATCATATTTCTTTCCTGTCAATTTCTCGGCATCTTTAAGTAATCGTTCCATTTCGGTCTTAGTCCCTCCATATCCCAATTTTAGATTATCGAGCATATTAAATTGACCTTTTGCGAAACCACTATATGCATTTTGAATTGATTGCATATCAGTACCGAATGTGTTTGCATTATCAGACATATCTCGAAGTGCTTGATCTGATAATTTCGCTGCCTTTTGAGTGTCGCCATTTAAAGAAACAATCATACTTTTACTAAATCCTGTAACTGTTTCCATATATTCATTGGCACTCATACCTGCAGTAGAGAATGCATTATTGGCATTTGCTATAACTGTATTAGCAACATCATCACCAAATAATTTTTTAACACCGCCCTCTAATTGTTCGAACTCACCAAAACCTGCAACTGCATCTTTTCCTATATCTAACATTGCAGAACCAACAGATTTCATTGCACCTGCCAATCCTTTAATACCTGCAATAATACCCTCACTAATTAAGTTTCCTTTTATCAAATCACCTAATGTTAAGGTTTTTTGACCTGCATTTTCTTCTTCTTTAGCAAAGTCTTTTATAGATTTAGCATCACTATCAAAACTTTTACCTGCTTTATCTAATATTGAATTGTTATCACCTATTTTCTTTGATAAATCACTACATTCAGATTTAGCATTATTCATTTTGATTTTGTAATCATTAATCTTTTTATTATTGCTATCATAGGTACTTTCTGCTTTAGATAATTCTTTTTCAAGTTCTGCCACTACTTTTTCTTGTTTCGATATTTCGGAACTTGATGCAGTAGTGCTATTTTTCATTTTTTCTAATGCTTGTTTCTCACTATCTAATGAATTTTTAAGTTTATCTATTTCAGTTTTATTTTTTGTTTGTTGTTCAGTAAAATTTTTAATGGCATCGGCACATACTTTAACAACATTTTTTTCTTCTTTTAATTTTTTATTTAATGCATCATTTTGAGTTCTTAAATCACCTATCTTTTGACCATTATTATTAAATTCAGTTGAGGCTAATTTTAATTCACTACTAACTGCTCTTAAATTACTATTAATGTTTCTTAATGCTTTAACATACTCACTTTCACCCGATAATTTTACTGTACCACCAAATGAACTTGCCATGATTATCACCTCCTAATCTAGCCATTCATCATCTTTTTGTTGCTCTTTAGCAACCTCATAATAAGTAGTTTTCTTTTCCAAATCGTGATAGAACTTATAAAGTTCCCATTGTCGATTAAACTTCTTAATTGTCATTCTAAAAATTTCTTTTTCTGAATAACCTAATTTGTTATGTCCTATAAACAAAAACCACGAGAAATCTATTGGTGTATTATCATCTTCCTCGTGGATTATTCGTTTTTTGAGTTTTCATCCTGTGTAGAGTCAATAACTGTTTGATTTAATTGATTTGTGGCATTTGCTATACCCATAGCAGTTATTAATCTACCTACTTGTTTTTCTGTTAATAAAGGTTTTTTTTCTGTTGCAGTTTCATTATCAATATCAATTGCTTCATTTATCATTTCTTTAATACCAAATATTAAAGCCTTGATATCAACCTCTCTTGTTTCATATACATCTTGTTTTACAACATTACCATTTGCATCTTTAACTTCTTGTGTGATTGGTTTTCCTTTCTCATCTAATTTGACAACTCTATTTCCATCTTCATCGTAAACAAAGCCATCAGTCAACTCACCCCATTTTTGGAATGTGCCATATTCAATCTGAATTGATTGCATAACATTTAAGTTAAATATTGCTTTATATTCCTTTCCATTAACTGTAAAAACTGTTTCCTTTTCTTTCATCTTAATTCTCTCCTATATAATTAAAAAAAGGGTAAAGATACTAGACATCTTTTTCTAGTTCTTTACCCTTTCTTCTATCAGATTTTTTCACTGTTTCTTCGAAAAGATTTACAAATTGTTTTATTTCTTTGTATCTTTCTTCTGATACTTCTATAACTTGATTTAACTTATAAAATTCTTTTGTATTTTTATCATTAAATCTTTTTATAACTTTGCACTTCATTATACTTTAGCAGTCAATAGACTATCTAAATATTCACTTGCTTCTGCATAAGCAGTAAATGTTTTAGATTTTGACCATTCTCCATTAGATTTTCTCATTACTGAACCATCAATAGATACAGTAGTAAACTCAACAGACCCACCTTTTGTTGCTTCATCAGGCATTGTGTCTTTGAATTTTACTTTTGATAAAAATTCAACTTTGTATTTATAAGTACCACTTACCACTTTAGTTAATATTCTACCAAATGCGATATATGGTGCTACATCAGTATCTTTTCTAACAATTTCACCATCTTCACTAATAGTATGTCCTAATAGTGGTGCTAGAATTGTATCATCATCATCATCAACAGTTATAGTAACTGTACCTTTATTAAAAGTATAATCACTTTCTGTCAATGCATCATCTGCATATAATTCTGCACTATTTAATTCTAATGATACTTTACAATCAATAGCCTTACCTAGTGATTTAGGTTCAATTACTTCCTCCTTTTCATTTAATAATGAATATCTAAAATTCTTTAAGCCAATTCTTGCCATTATATTACACTCCTCTCTTTAGCAAATGTTATTGTCTTATGGTATAGCCTTGTATCTTCCTCGAACATATCAGGACTATCCTCAATCCAAACATAATCATTATTTATTAATATCTTTTTAACTTCTGAAACAATATTTAGATAATTACCATCAGTATAGATATCAAAATCAAATTCAGAAACACTATAAATTGGTTTATTGTCTGCTTCCACTCTTGGTTGATTATCTATTTCGTGATAGGTAATAAATGTTTTTAAGTCACCTCTATATCGAATAAATGCTATAGGTATATCTACACCATCAACATTAAAATCATTAAATAATTGTTCTATTTCTCTATTCATAACTACTCCTTTGGTAAGTATTTTTCTTGTATTTGTTTCATCGCATTTTCAATTTCCTGTTTTTTAAACGATTTTCTAAAGAAAGGCTTTTTTGCCTCACCTCTACTCGTTCCATATTCTCTTGCCATTGCAACTAATGGTGCAGGATGTTTTTTTTGTGCATCTAAATAACCATATATCATAACTTTGTTATTAATGCTGTCATCAGATGGTGTTCTATATGTTTTTGAAACAAATAAGCACTTACTTAATCTATCAGTAGATTTGAATGCCCTCGACAAATTATTTTGAACAGTTCTTTTAACTGTTTCTGCACCTGCTTTGGTCATTTCACCCATCATTTTTGGAGTTGCTACTGCCAATTCCTCAAATGATTTAATTAAATCGTTAGGTATCTCTGAATTAAAGTGTGCCATTACTTAACAACTACTTTCGCTTGAATTTCTAATTCAATAGAGTCCTCATTTATATTATTTAAGTATTCAATGGTATATTTTTTATTATTGTATTTAATAAACATATCTCTTGTTATTTCAGTTTTTGCAGGGTATCTAATAGTAAAATTAGTATATGCTTTTTCAAAATCAGTATTATTTTGAATTAAAGTATATCCTTTTGTAGTTTTTACATTAGCATAAGTGCTTAATATTAAAGTTTCTGTTGGCTTTTCAAAACCATCTTCATCCTTAACATTAACAACTGAATAAATTCCAATAAGTTTATCATATTTACCTGCATTTTTAACAGTATTACTCATAATAAATTCCTTGAATGCATATCTAATATAGTTTGAACTACTTTATTGACATTATTTCCATCAACATAATATGACCTTGTATCATACATATCTTGACATAATACATAAACAACAATAATAAAATCGGCATATTTATCGATTGTATCATCATCTACACCTGTATTATTTTTTATAAAGTCAATAGCAACATTCTTAATTGTTTCTAAATATTTTGTATCTGCTTCTGTTAGTTCAGATATTCTTAAATAATTTTGAATATCACTTGCTGTGATATCACTTACTTTAGTAATCATAACTATTCCTCCTTTCGGTTAGGAGTTTGCCTGAACAATTGAATTACTTACTCTTATTTTTTTGATGATTTTTTATCATCTGTGTTTTCATCATCAGTTGTTAACTCTTCACCTTTTTCTTTATCATCTTCATCTAAATTACTATCCTTTTCCTTTTCTTTATCATCAGTTTCGTTATCATCTGTAACTTCATCTGATGCATTATTTAATTCTGCTTCTAATTCAGTAATTTTATCTTTTAAAGATTGGATTTCAACATCTTTTTCTACAAGTTGGCTTTGAAGTTTTGTAATTGTTTCTTTCGCTTCTTTATTAGATATTTCTTTTTCTGAATAAGGTGCAATAAAACCTGCATCTAAAAGGGCAGATGCTAATTTCTTATCCTCGATTTTAACAGTCTTGCCCTTTACTGCAGATATAGTATTATTTGCAAATCCTTTTAATACTAGATACATTATTTACCTCTTATTAAGCAGATTTAATAGTTAATTTAGATAATTTTTGAAGATGTTCTACTCTAATATCTGCTTCTAACCAAGCAACTACACCTGTAGCATGTTGAGTAGCATATTTTTCTTTTAAAACTTGAATTTCTAATTCTTTAGTTGTTTTAAATGCTAAAGCACTAAAGTTACCAAAGATAATTGGTGAACTACCTGCTTTAATGTCAACCATTGCATCTGAAACATATACAGGATAACCTAATATCTTTCCATCAAATTCACCTGTTGGGTCAGGTTGGAACATTGGTCTTTCATTACCATCTTTCATTGTTTCAAGGATATTTTGTGTTTCTTGACTAACAACCCAAATAGAACCTTTTCTGAAAGATTGGATAACTTTATTTTTAACTTTAACAAGGTCATCATAAGATATTACACCTGCAACTGCACTTGTAACAGTTTGTTTAGCAGGTATATCTCTACAACCTTGAATTTTATTATCAGTACCATTTAATGCTTCATTTTCAAGGAATAATTTAACATATTCTGCAATTATATTAATTACAATATTAACTAAATCAAAGTCAGTATTATTAACTAATTTATTACCAATTTTTGCTAATGCTCCTATTAAATAATCTTTTAATGATACAGATGTAAATTTACCTGCTTTTTCTACTAATTCTGTGAAATCTTCACCATAACCAACTGTTATATCTTTACCATTATTTGCACCATATACAGGAATATCAAAATTACCTTTAATATTGTATTTAGTTGCTTTTTCTAATATTGGTGACATATTATAAGCAGTCATTATGATTTTATTTGCAATTGTAGTTGGTACAATTACACCATTATCACCTTGACTAAAAGATGAACCTGTATCATCTCTATTTTCACTTAAAACATTGTTTCTAATGAAATTTGCGAAATCTTTAATATCTCTAGTTTCGATTTCTAATGCTCTTTCTTCTTCAGACATATTATCTTCCTCCTTTTTCTTATCTTCTTCTTTTTTAGCATCATCAACTAATTCTCTGCTTTGTTCAAAAGCCTCCATAGTTTTATTTATGGCATCTATTTCATCTTTTAATTGATTAAATAGTTTTTCTTCATCTTCTGTAAATGCTCTTTCTTCTGCCTTTACATCATTTAGTAACTTATCCATTTTAGTTACTTTTTCATTTTTTTGTTCTTCTAAACTTTTCATCTTTCTATTCCTCCTTTTACTTCATTTAGAATATTCTCATATTTTGAGTAATTTATTTTTTCATCACCCACATTTTGTGGTTGTTCAGGCACTTCCTCATCTGCTCTTATTTCTTTATAACCTCCACGAACTACTTTAACTTGATTTGTACTATCAATAGTAACAGTTCCATCTATTATTGAATAAGGCATCTTATATAGTTGACTACCATTGTCAATTGTTCCATAAACAAATTCACCATCGTAATCTTCTAACCATCCATCCTTGAATAGTGTTCTATATGTACTACCTAACACTTCTCTTTTTTGTGATGCAGTCATATCACTAAAATTTGGTGTTGACTCTGCACTTTGTTCTTCTTCTACTGTGTAAGAATTATCTTCAAATTCTTCACTACGATATTCAATAACAGTTGCATCATCACCTCTTAATTCAATAGATGTTCCTATGTAAGCAGGTATTTTTTTATCATCTATAATAGATACTTCAAATAAATCTATATCTCTTACACTTCTTTCTCTTAAACCATTTTTATTGATAACCTCTTCATCTTTATTACAAGAAAAGCCAAAAGACCATCCTCTTAATTTTTTCTTTTTCGCTTTTTCAATAACATCAGAGTCAGTTATTTCAACAATGGCTCTTAAACCAATATTATCCTCGTAAAGTTCTGCAGTACCATTTTTGGTATTTGCTAATTCTTTATCGTAATCATGGTCTAATAACACTTTTACAGATGGATTTTTTTCAAGTGCCCTCCTAAATACTGTTGGTAATATTTTCTCTATAAATTGACCTTTCTTGTCATATAGAATTTTAGAAAATCTATCAACTGCATTTACATAGCCATCAATTATGACTTTGTCGTTTCTTACTTCTATTTTCATTTTTTTCACCTCCTCCATCGTTCATATTCATTACCGAACCTGTATTTGGTGTATAATATTTACCTGTGTCAATATCATATAAGACATTAGCAAGGTTCATACTTACAACATCTAGTCCATCAATTGAATAATAATCTTCTGCATCTCTTATTTCATTCTTTGTCATCCAACCTGTATCAGATGCAATCTTATATGCTTCATATCTTTCTTTCAATGAACCTCTTGTTATTTTCTTTGTATCAAATGCAAAATAAAAGAGTCCTTTTTCTGACTCTAACAAGAAATTCTTATTTAATGCATATTCAATTGCACTAATAATTGGCATAACACCATCTTTAATTGTATTATTATAATCTGAATAAATATGAAATACATCGTTTATATCATCTTTTAATGTCTTTTTTCTTTCATTAATTTGTAATTCCACAGAGGAATTTGCACCCTCTTTAAAATCCAAACCATCATTTAAAATGATTACATTATCTTCACTATTATTTCCATAATATTTATTCCATGCATCTTTTAAGGCTTTTATTTCTTCTTTACCTAGTTTTTTAGTAGCAGTAAGAAAACCTTTTTTTGCTCCACCCTTTTTAACTAATCCTAATTCATAAAGAATAGTTGTAAAAGCAGTTTCTATTGATTTTGATATTTCATCAATAGCACTTATTCCTTTAACTCCATCTTTGGTATTTCTTAAAACTGTAATAAAATTATACAATTCATAATCTTTACCATAGACATTGTATTTTGCATCTTTAAAAATTGGATCATAATTTGTTTGTGGTGATACATAACTAGGTTCAACATATTTTAATGCTTTAAACTCATTTCTATATTTTTCAATATAAACATAAGCACCTTTATTGGTAAGGTAATCATTTACAATTGATTTTTTTAATTGAAATGGGTCAAGTAAATCACCTGTATCTTGATTTAATATATATAATCTATTATCATCAAGAACTTCTTCAATTTTTCTATTACCTTTATCATCTGTAACATATTTATACATTCGAATAGGTAGCATTGCAATCAAGTTTGATATTCTATCAACTGCACTTGATACTGCAGGAACTGAAAGTGCCTTATCTCTTGTTATTTTTTCACCTCTTAATAAACTTTTTAAAAGTAAATCTTGAGGTGTATCTGTTGTTTGTTCAGTTGTTTCATTTGATGTTGACTCTGCACTTTGTTCATCTCTTTTAAATATTAAATCTATGATTGACATGTTTTCACCTCTTTTCTTTCAAAAGTAAAAACAGACATTTCTGCCTGTTTCATTTTATTTCATTATCTCACATTTACATTATAACATAATATGAGTGTGAAAAATGTGAAAGTTAAGCAACTTGAACAAAAAAGTTTCCATTTTCAAGAAATACTTCTTGTTGCAATAAATAAATACTATTTATAAGTGCTACAACCATATCTATTTTTCCATTTGATTTCTTTTTATTAACATATCTATTCATATTTGTATCAAAAACACATCTTGCATTTTGAAAATTAATTTCAAGTAATTTATTATCTTCATATCTAAACTTACCATCCATTATTTTTTCATACAATAATTTTGTAGGTGGATGTAATGTATCAGAGTGTTGTCTTATTTGAACTGTCTGATATTTTTCATCCCATTTTTGAGCAGATGATAATGCATTATATCTATCATATCCTATAGCCATAACAACAACATCATATTTTTCTTCTATTGCAAACACAAAATCTTCAATAACTTTATAATCAACTGTTTTATCACCACAAGCGATGCATTTCATAGCATTAATAAAATCATAATAATTAACTTTTTCAAATTGATTTTTTTCTTCTATTCTTCCCTCTGGAATAAATGATATTGCTTCTGCTAATATTACATCATCATCATTACTTGTCATTGCTACTGCACAATTATCATTAGTCATAGCAAGGTCAACACCAATATATACTTCTTTACCTGACCAATCAATTTTATCAACTTTGCATTTTTGTACTTCTGTTACATCTACAAAACTTTCAGTTCCTGCACCTTGATAAATAATATTACAATGTTTTGTAAGAAAGTTTTCTCTCTTACTTTCCATTTCAATTGCTTTAGTTCTTTTATCTAATAAATCCCTAAATACTGCTTCAACTTCAATTGCTAATGGATTTGATTGTAAAATAATATTATCATCATTAGTCCAATTTTTAGTTTCATTAGGTTCAAACAACAATGCAAATACTTTTTCATCATCGATGATATCATCTAATACTTTTTTGGCATAAGTTGTTTCAGTTTCCATTGGATTATCTACTGTAGGATATTTAGTTGAAATAATAAAACCTAATTTATTAAATACCAATAATTGTCCTGACCTCATCGCTTCAATGGCATAATCTGTTGGTAATGCACCCACCTCATCTGCAACAAATACATTTGGTTCTTTACCATCCATTCTATCTTTTGAATAATTTAAAGGTGTATAAATTGTTTCAGTTAAACTATGTCTGATACAATCTCTTAATATTTTAAATTCACCCTCTTCAAAGACACTTGTATTTGCTTTGATTAATGGTTCTAGTGCTTTTTTAATTTCTTTAGCCAATGCTCCATCAGGTGCAACTGAATAGAATTGAGAATATTTTGGTTCAAGGTAAAATAACAATAATATTACAAGTGCAACTATAAATGTTTTACCATTCTTTCTGCATATCTCTAGTATTATTGTTTCATATCTTCTTTTATTTTTATTATCTCTATACACAGTACAAAGACTAGCAACTATAATAAGCCATTGATATCCTGCCAATGCTTCATATATTTTTCGACCTCTTTTTATACCTTTTGCCATTACTAATATTTTTAATATTTTATCTATTCTTTTCAATCTGCTAATATCAATTATATATTTGCTAGATTTATTATCTGCAATATCTAAAAATATCTTACATTGTTTTTTAACATACTTTGGCGATATAAATTGTTTTTCACCATTTAATTCATAATACAATGGTGGTGGTTGTAATGTTCCATCAACTATCTTTTTAGCATAAATATAACTTGGATGAAGTTCTATATTATTGTTCTTTATTGTCATCATCTTCATTCAATATATCCATCAAAGTTTTCTTCTTTGTTGGAGTCGCATTGATTGATATTTTTGCTCTTGCTTGTGGTGATAATGACAATTCATTACAACATCTAAAAAAATCTTTAGAGTACATATCCCTAACAGACTTTAGATTTATAATAGTTTTAACATCTAACTTATCTTTTACTTTACCATCTTCATCAGTTATCTTACTAGACTCATTTATCTCTTTTTCAAGACTCTCTAATCGTTCAATTGTGATTGCAGTTTGATTTAATAAATAAGTATCTAAATTACTTAAAATATCTTGATTAAGATTATCTAAGATGTCTTTAAAAATTGCTTTTTGTCTTTTGTTAAGATACTTGAATGGTTTTATTTTATCATTAGCACCTCTTAATTTTTTTTCGCTTTCTTTTCTTTCTTTTCTTTCCTTTTTACTCATTTTCATTGAGTTTGTATCAATCGCTTTTGCAGGTCTTGCCATGATTATCACCTCCTATTTTTTTCAACAATTGATGGAAAATTTTCATTTTAGGCATTTTTTACACTTTTAGGGGATGCGTAGGTTTTGAAAGTTTTGTAAAATCCTTAATTAAAAGGCAGGGGGGATGGTTGCTCCACCCTCTACTGCCTCTACTTCTGCTTTTATTTTCTTTAAATCACAATCTTCTTTAATTAATTCTTGCAATATTTTTCTTGGTATGACATTATTATCACTTAATTTATGATGATAACAACACAAAGTTATAAGGTTTTCATCATCTAATCTTCGGGAATAATCTTCTTCTAATGGAATTATGTGATGAACTTCTAACTTGTTGAAGTTATAAATACTAGAGGTATTATATATATCTGCAATGCAACATCTACATAAATGTTTATCTCTATTTCTTATATCTTCACTCTTTTTATGCCATTTATAAGTCTTTCTGAACTTATCTGCATCTGTTAAACCTCTAACCTGCCTATTCTTATAGCATGTCTTATTAAAATCGTGTATCTTTCCACACCTACTACAACTCTTTAGCATAAAAACATCTCCCTACCTAAAATTAAGCATAGCACCTTTCTATGCTTATATAAGAGTACGATAGGAGATAATTGATACACAGAAAGAAAAAAAGGCGCTATATTTTTTCTCATACTCTCATATAAACACAGAAAAAAAGACAACATATTAGTTGCCTTACTATTCACCATACATTATAACACAATTTTAGTGTGAGTTTTGTGATTTTTACTGAATATAATAACTTCCAATTCATCTTGTAGTTGCAATAATAATTTTCTAATATCTTCTTCATATTCATCATAATCTTCTAACCAACTACACAAAATAAATGCATTCCAATCATTTTTAAATATAATATGGCATCCATCAATTCCTTTTAAAAATGTTGGAAAAGTACACCATGTTCTTTGTGGTCTTAATTCACTACATCCATTAATTATTAACATAAAATTATAATTGCTATTATTAAAATAGTCTTTTAAATTACTTATATCATCTTCTGATAATTTCTTTTCAGTATTATACCAACAATATGCATCTTTTTCTTTATTATAATTTTTAGTTATAAATTGCTTTATTTTTCTTGTAATCATCAATTACCTCCATATCGAATATTGTTAATTGTTTATGTTCTATGCTAGCGACATTATTGTCGGTAGCACCTATTTCTTTTCTACATTTAGGACATAAACACTTATTATCAATTCCTTTTAAATAATCAAATTTTCCACATCCATCACATTTATCTTTAAATTTAATCTTGTGGCATTTCATAAACTATCACATCTGTTGTTATGGGTTCTATTTCAAAATTATTATCACATACTATAAAATCAGTTTTATTCAAATCTTCAAAATATCTTTTAACTGCTTTTATATCTTCTAAATTCAAGTGTGATTTAGGTTTTAAATATAAAAGTGTTTTGATTTTATCTTGAATTTCATTTAATACTTCTAATGCTCTTTTATCAGTTTTGAATGTTCCTAATGTTGCTCTACCATTCATTTTGTTTGGAATAAACACTATTCTATTTTCCATAATACAAATATTATCAACTTTTGTTAGTATTGTTTTATCCTGACTCCTAATCCATAAATCCATAATTACACCTCCATTATTTTATTAAATAATCCCCACTCAAATTACAATTAGTATGGAAATAAATATTTTTATTTTTAATTTTTTGATAAATTACTTTAAAAATTTCTTCTTCGACATTATCATAACCAAAACCTAAACCAACTTTTTTTAAAATTAATTTTCCATCTTTTTTTCTAACAATTAAGTCAATTTCAGTTTTAGGTATTCTAAATAAATATCCATATTTATAAATGTATTCTTCTGCATTTTCTTCATCTGCTTTTCCAAAACAATTTATATTATTAGTTTTGATGTATAACATATCTTCATTAGTTGTTTTATAAAGTGTATCAATAATGACTCTTTCTAAAGCCCATTTTTTAAATTTTCCTTTACCATAAGCAACTTCAAAAACCTCATAATTTTTTTTATTTTCTTCCATCTTTATCCCTCCATATCCTGCTATAATGAATTTAACAAAATGACATAAGTCGGTTAAATTCACTTTTTTAATTCAAAATGTCATTTTTCCCTAGATTTTACAATCATTTTCCTGTTGTCAGGAAAGTGTTATTTTTTATTTGAATTTACAAACTCTCATTTTGTAAAATTAGTAGTTTTTAATTTAAGTGATATGCTATTGCATACCACCATTTAACTTCCTAAATAAAAGTTCTTTCTTTTAGTATTTTTATCATTATTATCCCAACATATATATAATAATGTGACTCTTTCGTTAGAGTGATTTAACATTTCTTTTAATCCTATGATATCGCCTGTTTCTTCATAGTATGATCTAGCAAAATATTTTCTTAATGAGTGGCATCCAACAGGATATTTTACTTTTACCTCATCTGATAATTGTTTTATAACCTGCCATGCTCTTTGCCTTGTAATTGGCATATTAATACCTTTTCTACTCTTAAATAAATATTCACCCTCAATTAATTCATTTCTATTAATATAATCGGCTATATCCTTTGCTAATGATGGATGTAATTCAAATGATTGTTCTTTATTCGTTTTAAATTCTCTTGTATATACAGAACCATTTTTAAAATTATCAACTTTTAATTGTAAAATATCCTCAATTCTAAAGGCAAGGTTCATGCCAATAACTAATATCATATAGTTTCTATCCCATAGATATTGTTGTTCTTCATTGCCATCATCTTCTGCTTGATTTCTTCTTTTTTTACAATTGATTATCATGTTATCAATATCTGCTTTTTTAAATGGTTTCACTGTCTTTCTACCGAACTTAATTCTAAAAGTCCTACTCATTTCTTCACCTCCTATTTTTTTAAATCATAAATCCATTTTTATGTAATTTTTCTATTTCTTCTTCTGATAATGTCTTTCTTAAATAAGATGCAAGTTTTTCAGTTCCTGCTAATTCTCTATCATAGTCATTTTTAAGTTCTGAATAATTAATAAACATAATTATCAACATAATTAATAAAAATATAGTCATAATTACCTCCTATCGATTATCTAAATATAAATAAATTATTAATCCTATTAAACCAATTAACCATCCAATATCAAACCAAATTATGAATTTTAGTACTTCTGCATCCATATTAAATACTATGTGGAGTTTCTACATATACAAATATTGCTTTTTTATAAGGTAGATTATTAGTTATTCTTATAGCATCTTCTTCTGTCATGTCCTCATTATTTTCTAATAAATACTCTATATAATCTTCTTGTTCATCTTTATAAACAATATTCATATCATTCCGCCCATAAGGTTCAACTGTGGCATATTCTTTAATTTTTGCTTTTCCAAATTCCCCCATCCAATAGCCACAATCGCCACCAACTATTTCATAATCAACATAAGCATATATTGGTAAATTAGGATTATTTTTTATTAATTCCATAAGATTATTGTTATTTATATCATTTGATATATTTTTAACAAGTTCCATAGTAAATTTAATATTTTTACTTTGATTTTCATAGTTAAGTGTATTACAATAATATTTTGCTTTATCTTCTTCATAAATACCTGCTTCTTCTATTTCCATAGTTGGCATAACTCTTAAAGTAGGTTCTATATCAAATACTATTGCTTTAACATAACCAAAATTATCAATTCTAATTCTATATAATTTATTTTTCATTTTATTTTCCTTTCTTATATATCTTAAAATGGTATAGTTGTTGCTAATATTTCTATAATTTGTATATCAGAGTTATTTTTATGTACTAAATCATCAGTATATGTTTTTTGATAATACTCTAATTTAGTATCAATACTTTTATTGTAATTCATAATGAT
>ERZ779877.1279-NODE-1279-length-22308-cov-21.194850_pt1 | contig 22308 bp, 28 predicted proteins | sample MGYA00511556_ERZ779877 | MGnify/ENA primary metagenome ERZ779877 (study PRJEB29588, sample SAMEA2159338) | human gut metagenome | biome: human gut; feature: human-associated habitat; material: faeces | place: Denmark | collected 2008/2010 ...
TGTTGCTCAGGTGCTTATAAAAAATATTAAATTATAGTGTTGCGGAAATTAGGTTTTCTACACTTTTAGGGCAAAAAAATCATATTTTTACAGTTTTATTCAGCAAATATTCGTCCAATATTGTAATGGCAGCCATCGCTTCAACAATCGGTACAGCCCTTGGTAGCACGCACGGGTCATGGCGGCCTCGAGCCTTCAGCGTGGTATCGTTGCCTTCAATGTCTACGGTCGGTTGTTCTTTAAGCAGTGTTGCGACAGGTTTGAATGCTATGCGTAGATAGATGTCCTGTCCGTTGCTTATTCCCCCCTGTATGCCACCGCTGCGGTTTGTAAGGGTGGTAATGTTACCGTTTTCGTTGGCAAATACGTCATTGGCTTCACTTCCGTGCATGCCGGCCATGGCGAAACCCGCCCCGAACTCGACACCTTTAACGGCATTAATTCCGAGCATGGCATAGCCCAACGCTGCGTTAAGCTTGCCGAATTCGGGTTCTCCAAGTCCCGGTGGGCAGCCTCGTATGACGCATGTTATTGTACCGCCAACGGTGTCTCCCGCTGCTTTCACCTCGCTGATGAGGCGTATCATGGCCTCGGCCTTCGCCGTGTCGGGACATCTTACGATGTTGCTTTCAACCGTTGACAGGTCATATTTGCGGTAGTCATTGTCAAGGGCGATGTCTCCTACCTGCGACGTATAGGCCGTAACGCTAATGCCAAGCTGCCTGAGGGCGAGTTTTGCCACAGCTCCTGCTACGCAGCGGCTTATTGTTATTCGTGCCGATGAGCGCCCGCCGCCGCGGTGGTCGCGTATTCCGTATTTATAATTATAGGTATAGTCGGCGTGCGACGGACGGAAAACGCCACGCATATTGTCGTAATCCGCCGACCGCTGGTTGGCGTTCCTGACGATGAACCCTATCGGACAGCCTGTTGTCTTGCCTTCAAATACTCCGCAGAGGATTTCCACCTTGTCGGCCTCCTTGCGGTCGGTGGTAATCGGGCTTTGCCCAGGTCGGCGGCGGTCGAGCTCGCCTTGTATGAAGTCGAGGTCGATGTCAATGCCTGCCGGGCAGCCGTCAATTACTCCGCCAATGGCTTCGCCGTGGCTTTCTCCGAACGTAGTAAGGCGGAAAAGATGTCCGAAAGTATTGCGCATGTCGGTTGATTTTACCTTGATAGAGCTTTTATGCTTCTTTTAATGTTTTCAATTTATGTTGTATATGGCCAGCTTCTACTTGTCGTGGTGGTGGCAGCAGCCGCCTTCGTGGTCGTGATGATGACCGCAGCAGCCGCCCTCATGATGGTGACCCTCACATCCACCGTCGCCATGATGGCCGCAACAGTCGCCGTCACCGTGGTGTCCGCAACAGCAGCCCTCGCCGCTCATGCGGTTGATAAGACCTTGGATTTCGTCGTTCGTAGCCTCGCGCGACTCGACAACGTGTCCCTTGAAGTTTAGCGTCTTGCCGGCAAGCGGGTGGTTAAGGTCAATCTTCACCTTGTCGTCGCTTATTGCGAGAACACGTCCGAGAAACCTGTTGCCGTCCTCATTCTGCAATGGTACGATGGCGTCTTTATATATGTTGTCATGGTCAAAATGGCCATTGATGCAGAATATATCCTTGTCAAGGTCGAGCACATGCTCCTGTTCATAATCGCCATAGGCGTCATCCTTTTGCAGGGTGAAGTCGAATTCGGCTCCTTTATCAAGCCCCGCGATTTCCTTTTCGAATGCGTCAAGGGTTATTCCGTAGCCGCTTATGAACTGGAACGGCTGTTTGTCGGTAGCTTCTTCTACGAGTTTGCTTTCACCATTGTCCACGGTGTACAGCTTGTAAGCCACCGCGATGTATTTGTTCAGATTGTTTTCCATTCTTCTGTTTTTGTTTGTTCAGTGATGCAAATGTATGCAATTTTTTCGATATAGGCGTCCGTCATGTTGATAATTTATCCATTTTCATTACTTCTTGGCTGATATTGAAGGCTATTGTTCTTTATTGTATGGAAAAATGTTTATATTTGCCGATGTTTATTTCAGGTATGACTGGCGATAGGTATGCCGTCTTGCCGCAGGGTCATGAATAACGAATCTAATAACATAATATGGTAACGCAGGCGTTGAATGCCCACGTGCCTTTAAGTAAAAAACTATAACATGAAAACCATTAATCCAAGGAATGTTGTCCTTTCGGTGCTTATGTTTATCGCAGCGGCACCTTGTTGTTTCGTCAATGCGCAGCCGCGCACTGACACGGTCATTAATGAAGGGTGGACCGTCAGTCCTATTTCAGACACCAATAAGAAGGCGGAGCGTAAGCCTGTGGCGTTGCCACATACATGGAATGCTGCATATGATGACGGAAAACGGCACTATAACCGTGAAACAATGGTGTATCGACGTAAGCTAAATGTTACTCCAGAGATGGAGGGCAGACGTCTTTTCCTTTATTTCGAAGGGGTCAATTCTGTGGCCGACGTATATGTAAACCGCCGTACTGCGGGCTCGCACAAGGGCGGATACACGGCTTTCTGCATAGAGATAACCGACTTTGTTAAACCAGGTGAGAATTCCCTTGAGGTGTGGGCGGGCAATGCCTTGCGCACCGACGTGCTGCCTATAAGCGGCGACTTCAACGTGTATGGCGGTATACACCGTCCCGTCCGTCTGCTTATTACGGGGCGTGATTGTATCTCGCCTTTGTTCTACGGCTCGCCTGGTGTGCTTGTAAGGCAGGACAGTGTGTCGTCCGAGAGGGCATGCGTCACCGTGACGACGAAGCTGTCGCTCGAAAACCGTAATGTCGGACTTGTTCTGCGTACTACGATGACCGACTCCGACGGCCAGACAGTGGCATCAGCCGAGACTCCGGTAAACGGCGAGAGTATGGACCAACGGCTGCGGATAGAAAAGCCAGAGCTGTGGCAGGGACGCGAGAATCCGTATTTATATAACATAAAGGTAGAACTGGTAAGAGACGGCGAGGTGATAGACTGCGTGCGCCAGCGTACAGGTTTGCGCTCGTTCAGCGTAGACCCAGGGCGTGGCTTTATGCTGAACGGCAAGCATTATGACCTGCACGGCTTCAACAGGCATGAGGATTTCAAAGGCGTTGGCAGCGCGATGGTACGTAGCCAGCATGAAACCGACATGCGCCTTGTCATGGAGAGCGGGACTACAATGCTGCGCCTTGCCCATTATCCGCAAGGAGAGACCATCTATGACCTGGCAGACGAGAACGGTATTGTGTTGTGGAGCGAGATTGCCCTTTGCGGTCCTGGCGGATATGACTATACAGGATACGTTCCGAATGTAGAGAATAATGCCAGGCAAACGTTGCGCGAGATGGTGTACCAGAAAATGAACCATCCGTCAATATGTTTCTGGGGACTGTTCAACGAACTACTTGCCGGCGACGAAGAGCCGCTTCGTCAGTATGACAGCCCCGTGCCTTTCGTCAAGGAGCTCAACGCGCTTTGCCACTCTCTCGACCCGACCCGCCTTACCGTCTTTGCCACTTGCGTGGACCAGAAATATTATCTCGGCTGCGCTGACCTTATCGCGTGGAACAAATATTTCGGCTGGCGGACGGCCGAAAGCGAGGCTGCCGACTTCTTCGACAAGGCCCGTGCCACGGCGGAAGGCTATCCCGTAGGCGTGTCAGAGTACGGTCGGGGCGGCAGCATACGCCAGCATGCCGACCCACTTTATGCCGACGAGTACGATTTTCCTGGCAAGTATCACCCCGAAGAGTATCAGGCTGCTTGCCATGAGGGTTATTGGGCGGCGTTCAAGAACCGTCCATGGCTGTGGACAAAGACGATATGGCAGTTTTCTGACATGCAGTCGAGCATTAAGGACGAAGGCGATACTCCGGGAGTTAACGACAAGGGCATGGTAACTTACGACCGGCAGACGAAAAAAGACGTATTCTATTTCTATAAGGCCAACTGGACATCTGCCCCTATGCTGCATCTTTGCAGCAAACGTTTTACAGTTAGGACGCATGCGGTTACGGACGTTAAGGCTTACACCAACCTTGATAACGCGACGCTGTATGTCAACGGCAAGAAGATAGGCAAGGCCGCTGCTGACGACATCCGGCGGGTGGTATGGAAGGGAGTTGAGCTTAACCCCGGCGACAATACCATCCGTATAGCGGCGCGTAAGGGTGGCAAGACGCTCGAGGATACGTGTGTATGGCGCGTTGAATGAATGTTGCCGCGATAAGGCATAATGCTTGTAGCCATGTGCTGGCCAGCCGCCGGTATTGAAGTATGTACGCTTATGTTTTCCGGAATACTGCCTTTCGCATTGTGAAAGGCAGTATTCCGTGTCCTAAAAGGCCGTCTTTTGCATGCTGAAAGACGGCCTTTTGTTGCGTGTGTGGTAAGTGTTTGATATACAGTCGGTTGCGAAGCGCTGATGGGAAGTACGCCACAGGCGTGGCGTAGAGGCATGACAGGTTGCGCCGATGGGTATCTATCGGCACATTAATTATATATAATGACCGTCATAGGGGGTGTAACATGACAATATGTCGTTGTATGTAGCATGCTCGTAACATATTTGTAGCATGACGGAGGAAAAAGCCCTAATATGTCATGGTATATTTGATATAGGTCAAAAAAGTAAGCTGTTAACGCAAACAGTCTGACATTTCTGTTTGCGGAAAACAAAAATGGTCGTATATTTGCACCGTCGAAAGACAAAAAGAGATAGTTAAAAGGATAACGGGCAGAGATTATTCGTGAGAAGTAAATCGACGCCCAAGGTAAAAAGAAAATTTTAAGGATTATGAAAAGATTGTTTTTAACCGTTGTAGCTGTGCTCAGCATGACTATGACATTTGCGGAGAACGAGAAGTTGAACAGTACTGAGAACGCAAGCGCTTACAACATGTCTGTAAACTACGACAAGCTTGCCAACTGCTTAGGTCTGTCAATCGACCAGGCCGAGGCTGTACAGGACATCCACAAGTCATTCTGTGCAGACATGATGAACGCAGCCGCAGCAAATGCTGACGAGCGCAAAGGCATGGTCCAGAAGGCAATCGAGAAAGACCTTAAGTACATGCGTTACGTTCTTACTAACGACCAGTACCGCAAGTATCTGATGTTGCTGAACGCTACGTTCACCAACCGTGGTTTGGAAAAGTAAATTTTATCTTATATCAAGAGGCCGTACACCTGCAATGGTGTACGGCTTTTTTCGTATGCGGCATAATCATTTTTAGGTATTTGCAGAAACCCTATTTTTAGGTATTGCGCCGTAGGTTGATTTGGTCTATCTTTGCAAACGTAAAACAATGAATAACGTAAAGACAGACAAATATGGATAAGACGTGTATAATCTATGGTTCCTCTACGGGAACATGCCAGGCCATCGCAGAGAAGATAGCAGGCAAATTGGGTGTGGGACAGGCTGATGTCTATGACGTGGCAAACATCACGGCCGATACTGTTGGCGCTTACCGCAACCTTCTGTTGGGTACTTCCACATGGGGAGCAGGTGAGCTTCAGGACGACTGGTACGACGGATTGGAGAAACTCAAGGGAGCCGACCTATCGGGAAAGACGATAGCCCTTTTCGGTTGCGGCGACTGTGAGTCGTACGGAGACACGTTCTGCGCGGCCATGGCAGAGATATACGACGGGCTGAAAGATAGCGGAGCAAAGTTCGTAGGGCAAGTTTCTACAGACGGATATACGTACGACGATTCGGCTGCCGTCATTGACGGAAAGTTCGTAGGGCTTGCTCTTGACGACGTGAACGAGGACGACAAGACCGACGGGCGTATTGACGCTTGGGTTGAGGAAATAAAAAGCTTTCTTTAATTAAAGGTTAACACTTGGGCGATTGGGTGCGGCCGGGAAGCCTGCCGCCCCATGACCCCGCAACCTTGCGGGACATATTCCGCATTACCTGTTAATATTAACCACGTAAAAACATTAGCGTATGCAGACCGAGATATTGCCGCCGGACATGAAGGTGCTGATGAACCACATATACGAATACAAGAAAGGAGTGCGCCGTATGGTGCTGTTCACGTTCAACAAGAAGTATGAGGAATATGCCGTAGGGCGTCTCAGGCGCCAGAACATCAGCTACATCATAACGCCGGTTGGCAATGACCGCATGAACCTTTTTTTCGGTAGGCCCGAGTGTCTTGACGCCGTACGCCTGATGTTGACCCGTCCTCTCAACATGCTTTCGCCTGAAGAGGACTTCATTCTCGGCGCAATGCTCGGATATGACATCTGCGCACAATGCGAGAGGTACTGTGAGCGTAAATGCCGTGAGTGCAAACAGGCCCAGTGAGTGGATATGTAATTCATGAATGATGATAAACTTTTTTAAGAATCTTGTTCGCTAAATAAAATTCATAATGTTTTTGTATAACTAATGTATGGCCGGCTGTGAAGTCGGCCATACATTGTTTCCGGGGTGTTTAAAGTGTTACAAATGTGTTTTTGTTGTTGCGTAGATATTTCAAGCTTGCAACATAAACATTAATTAATTTTTTGCTGGTTTTTGTGTCGGAATAATACATGGAAAATTCATTTTTTGAGCAATTGTAAGGCGATAATTTTGCAGTCGAAATCAAAAAAATGAATTATCGACATGAAACAAATTAACAAGACCAAGCACGTTTCCGACCTGCTGCTCATCCTTTGGGCAGGCGGCGCGGCGCTGCTTTCCTATTCGTTGGTTTACGCATTGCGCAAACCTTACACCGCTGCGGCTTTTGAAGGACTTGAGTTCTTCGGTTCAGACTACAAAGTAGCTGTCACGACAATCCAGATTTTAGGATATGTCATATCAAAGTTCTTCGGTATCAAGATTATTTCAGAGTTGAAGCGTGAGAACCGTTTTCGCTTTTTCGTTGCTTCGGCAGTGCTTGCCGAGGTAGCTTTGGTTGGTTTCGGCATGCTTCCGATGCCTTACAACGTCATTGCGATGTTCGTCAACGGTTTGTCGCTTGGATGTATGTGGGGAGTGATTTTCAGCTTTATCGAGGGGCGCAAGGTTACTGACATCCTTGCAAGTCTGCTCGGAGTGAGCATGGTTTTCAGCTCGGGCTTTGCCAAGAGTTTCGGCCTTTTTGCCATGAACGACCTCCATATAGACCAATTCTGGATGCCTGCTGTCATTGGCGGATGTGCGTTGCCAGTGCTGGTGTTCATGGGTTATATGTTGAAACGCCTGCCACGGCCGACAGCCGAGGACATCGCGCTGCGCAACGAGCGTGTAACCCTTGACGGAAAGGGGCGTAAGGCGTTGTTCATAAAGTATGCCCCGATACTCACACTGCTTTTTATCGGCAATTTCATGCTGCTTGTATTGCGCGACATCAAGGAAGACTTCCTTGTCAACATACTTGATATGAGCGGCCAGTCGTCATGGATGTTCGCCCGCGTTGATACTGTCGTGACCCTTGTGATACTCGGAATCTTCGCCCTGTTCATTTTCTTCCGCAGCAACATCAAGGCCATAATGGGCCTCATGGCACTTGTTCTTGCAGGCTGTCTGACGCTTACTTACGTATCGTTCAACTATGCAACGCTTGACCTCCAGCCGGTAACATGGTTGTTTATCATAAGCCTTTCGCTGTATATCGCTTATCTTACGTTCCAGACAATCTTCTTTGACCGTTTCATTGCATGTTTCAGAATAAAGGGTAATGTAGGTTTCTTTATCGCCTTGATTGACTTTATCGGTTATATCGGCACCGTGACATTGCTGTTTACCAAGGAGTCGCTTGACATAAAGACGGATTGGTTTGCCTTGTTCAATCACATGGCATGTTTTGTCGGAGCGGCATGCACCGTCCTTTTCTCTGTGGCAGCCGTGCTGATTTATAAGCGTTACATGCATGGCAGGCGCGACCGGCAGAAACAGGAGGAAGCAAACGTTTTCATGAATCTTCAATATAATACAATCTGATTTCTGCAAGATGGAAAAGTTAAGTTACGATATAGTTATAGTGGGAGGAGGCCTGTTAGGTTGTGCTACGGCATACCAGTTGGCTAAGCGCAAGGCCGGCGACATACTTCTTCTGGACGGCAACGATATTGCTTCGCAGGCCTCGTCGCGCGCCGCCTGCCTGCTGACAAGGGCGAGGACAAAGCCCGGACTGATGGAGATAGTGCAGGAAACGTATGACTGCATAGAGGAGATAGAGGCCATGACGGGCGAAGAACTCGGCCTGCAAATGTGCGGAAGCATAACCACGGCGTCGTCAGATGCGTCTCTAAAAGGGCTTGAAGAACTTGAGGCGGCTGCCACACGCTTCGGTATTCCTAACGAGCGTATTGACCATAAGCGGCTGAAGGAGTTGCTGCCGTGGATTGAGGCTGATGCAGTAGGCGCGGCTTCATACATGCCGACTGACGCTTTTATTGATTCAGCCTCGCTTTGTCAGGGATATGCTCATGCTGCCTCGCAGCTCGGAGTGACGCTGAAACCTAACTGTAAGGTTGCAGGAATAACCGCCGAAGGCGACCGTATAACGGGCGTAAGGCTGCAAGACGGTACAGAGATAAGCTCAGCCGTCGTAGTCAACGCCGCCGGAGCGTGGGCTAACCTGCTGATGAGACCGTTGCATATTGGCTTGCCTTTTACGCCGGTAAGGAGCCATTTCTGGATTACTTCGACGGATGCAGAGCGCTTTCCGGTGAACCATCCTTTCACGGTAATACCCGATGCGCGAGCCTTCACGCGTTCTGACGTTGGCGCGCTGATAATCGGACTGCGTGAGAGTCAGTGCCAGGCGTTCGACCCTTCTACACTAACCGACAAGCTGGAGGATTTCGATTTCAACCAGGCTGCCAAGTGGACTGTGCTCGACGAGTGTGCTCCGTTGCTCAAGGCATATCTTAAAGACATCGACACTCTGCCCATTGCGCACTACATGTCGGGGCCTTCATGCTATGTGCCCGACGCCAAATTCGTAATCGGTGCGCTGCCCCAATACGCCGGACTGTACACCGTTACGGGCTGTTGCGGCGGCGGAGTGGCTTGCGGCGGCGGCATGGGACGCCTTGCTGCGGAGCTTATCACGGGCGAGGAGACTTTTGTTGATGCGGCGCTGTTCGACCCGATGCGCTTCGGGGAGGTAGACCCGTTTGCCCCGGAGTTCCAGAAACGTTGCGCCGACGCACGCTCGAACAAAAAAGGAGGATAATGTTAAAAGGTAAAAGGGTGAAAAAGTAAAAAGGTAAAAAATGGATAGATATATAGTATTTCTTAAGCAAGTACCGCAGTCTACCAAGGTAGACATTGATCCGGTGACGAAGACTCTGAAGCGGGCATCGGCCATGAGCCGTACCAATCCTGATGACTTGTGCGCCCTGCAGGCAGCACTCGACATGAAGCGGGATACCGGCGCAGAGGTGGTTGCCGTAAGTATGGGCCCTGATAAGGCCGTAGACGTATTGCGTGAGGCGTTGCAACTGGGCGCCGACCGTGCCGTGCTGCTTTCGTCTCCTGCTTTTGCCGGCAGCGATACGTTGTGTACAAGTATGGCTTTGGCCGCTGTTGCCCGCAAGATAGGTTTCGACATGCTGTTCTTTGGACGCATGGCCGTTGACGGCGATACGGCGCAGGTTGGTCCGGAGGTAGCCGCCCAGCTTGGAATACCTCAGCTGACACATATCGTGGAGATAGACAGTGTCGACAAGGATAGCATAACCGTAACCAGGGAAAACGGCGAAACCGTGCAGCGTTTGCGTGTGTCGACACCGTGCGCGCTCATGGCAAGCAAGGAATTTACTGTGGCTCCGCCTACGCTTGCCGGCTGGCGGCGTGCGCAACGCCAGGAGATAACCCGCTGGAGCGAGGCCGATATAGACTTGTCGCCCGCTGATGTTGGCCTGAAAGCATCGCCTACGAAGGTCGTTTCCACCTCGGTTATACGCAATAAGAAGAACACGAGATGGATTGGTAGTTGCGAAGATTTCGTGCAGGCGATGGCCTGCTGTGCCGCAAAATAGCGTTATGTGATAATCGTTCTGTGTCTGCCGGATGTTGCGCCGCGGCTCGACAGTGTACGCATGGGCGCTTTACGGTGATGCAAAGAGCCGTCTTTAGGCGTGCGGAAGACCGTCTTTAGTGTCGCTAAAGGCCATCTTTGGGAGCCTAAAAAGCCGCCTTTTACATTGTAAGAAAAAGTGCTTCGATGCATTGCAGTTCGTGCTATATATTCTGTTTTGGGTGATATTTCATAATGAAATGTGACTGAAAAGTGATAAATTTTATGCCCGTGCTTTCCGGACAATATGTCGGTGGCACTATGTGGAACGGTTATTCATTTATAAAAAATATTGTAGTTTTTATTTGAAAAGATAAATAAAAGAAATGGACAAGACATATAATTTTGCGTTGCAATTGGATAAAGACCTCTGCACAGGTTGCGGAGTGTGTGCCGAAGGGTGTACTTTCGGGGCGATAACGATGGGCGACTGGCCTGAGGTTGACCCATATGCATGCCGTCTGTGCGGCACGTGTGTAAGCGAATGTCCCGTTGGCGCGTGGAGCATGGCCGACGGACAGGACGTGCACGAGGCGGCCGACGCAAGCGGAATATTCGTTCTTGCCGAGACTGCCCACGGCGGAATAGCGCCCGTAACGTTCGAGCTGCTCGGCAAGGCGGCGGAGCTTTCGGCCAAGTCGGGCCAGCAGGTTGAGGCTATATTGGCAGGTTACGGCGTGGCTCCGTTGGCCGATGAACTGATAGCCTACGGCGCCGGGCGTGTTCATCTGCTTGAGTCAGAGGCCCTTTCGTCGTATATCGAGGAGAATCACGCCACGGCCGTTGCCGATGTTGTGCGCAGCCTGCGTCCAGCGATACTGCTTGTCGGCGCCACGGTAAAAGGCCGCGGCTTGTCGGCACGTCTCGCCTCAATGCTGCATACGGGGCTTACGGCCGACTGTACAGACCTTGGCATCGATACGGAGACGGGCCTGCTGCGCCAGATACGTCCTGCTTTCGGAGGTAATCTGATGGCCACAATCGTAACTCCTGACCACCGTCCGCAGATGGCTTCGGTACATCCGGGCGTGATGAAGGCGCCTGCGCGTGACGGTAGCAGGAGCGGAGAGACGGTAAGGCATGACATTTCGACAATGAGGCAGGACGAACGCATAAGCCTGCTTGGCGAGACAGTCAAGGCCGTTTGCGGCAATAATCTGGCCGACAGCCGTATTGTAGTGGGCATAGGGCGCGGAGTGAAGAGCCATGAAACCGTTGACGCCATAAGCACTTGGGCTGAAAGCGTGGGCGCTGCGGTGGCCGGTTCACGCGCGGCTGTCGAGTGTGGGCTTGTCGATGCTTCACGGCAGGTAGGCCAGACAGGGCAGACAATCTCGCCCGACTTGTACATTGCCGTGGGAATCAGCGGGCAGATACAGCATACGGCGGCTATTACGGGAGCGAAAAAAATTATAGCGGTAAACCCCGACAGAAACGCGCCAATATTCAGCATGGCCGACTATGGATGGGTGGCAACAGCCGAAGAGGCGCTGCCGGTATTGACTAATATCAGGTTTTAGGGTTATGCGCACATTAGGATACGTTGCTATGGCATTCATGCTGGCTTTAGGCGTCAAGGCCTCGGCCGCGGATACACTGAAAGTGAAGTTCCGTTCACGTGCCCTGCTTGACGCCACGGCGTCAGGATACGGCAAGGAGGATGTACAGGGATACTACCGCCTTGAGGATTTCCGTGTAGGTTTCAAGGCTACGTACGGACGCTTTGAACTTAAGGCCGACATCGGTCTTGGCGGCGGCAAGGTAGCCGTAAAGGACCTTCTGCTCAATTATCATTTCAAGCATGGCGTATTGTCGTTCGGTAACGGTTACGAACCCTTCTCCATGGATATGCTCATAAGTACCGCCGACATGCGCTTCAACCAGTCTGCCGCGTCATGCCTGGCCTTTACCAACAGCCGCAAGCTCGGTCTAACATATCATTTCCATTCAGACCATTGGTATCTCGCTACGGGAGTATATACCAACAACGACATCAACAAATTAGGCGACGACAAGAAGAATTCGCTCGTTTCCACGTCGCGTGCGGTATGGCGCAACCATGATAAGCGCAGCGGACGGCTTATACATGTCGGCGCGGCATTCTCTTATCGAACCAAGGATGTAAACAAGGAAGCGCCCGTAGGTACGATGACGAGCGCCGGGGTGACATCAATGTTTCCCGCTTCTCTGCTCGAGGCAGAGGTCAGTAACATGGGCAGCGAGGTGAAAGGGCTGGTTGAAGCTCTCTACACGTCGCGTAAAGTGTTGCTGCAGGGCGAGTATTTTATCGACCGTATGAACAGGACCGACGGCCTTAAGGCTTATAAGACGCATGGTGGATACGTGCAGGGAAGCTATCTTGTAAAGGGTGAAGGCTTCGAGTATGACGCCATGTACGGCATTCCGGGACGTCCGTCGTCGCCGAAGGCTGTAGAACTTGTGGCCCGTTTCAACTATACGGATATGAATGACCGTGACAGCGGAATATTCGGTGGAGAGGAGAAGGATGTCTCACTCGGCGTAAACTGGTATCTCAATCAATATCTCGGACTGAAACTTAACGGCAGTTATGTATGGAAAGGCGACCATTGTAACAGCTTCTATGATAAGGATTTCTTCCTTGCGCAGGCACGAATACAATACATTTTTTGATAAAAAGGATTGAAAAACCTCTTCTTCCTGTTTCGTATTTGCTGTTAAATCCGTATATTTGTGCATCGAAAAAAACATGGGCTGGATATGGATAAACTGGAAAAGCTCTACGAACAGTTGAAGAAGCTTCGGGCGGAAGGCGTCAAGATGAAAGACATCGCAACGTCGGCCGACATACCGTCGAGCGTGCTTTCTTCCATATATTCGTCTGTACTTCCGGATTATACGGCTATGCTGGCCGAGGGCATTGCGCCCGACAATGCCCTTGACGACGCCCTTAAGAAGGTTACCAACGTGTCAAGACGCAGGCTGGAGGGATGTGTCGATGATTTGTATGCATATGTGTGCGGGTTGTCTTCGTCGATAGCGAGGCCTCGTGACGGCGAGGGCACGTTGCTCGGTGATATAGGTGCGGCGGCCGGCAGGTATCTTTGTGAGTCGAGAGTTTACGCGGGGCTTTATACAGGTTACAGCTTTTCGTTCCATTCAGGATGCATGAAGGCTGAACCGTACATGATAACGTCGGCGGCAGAGGATGACTCGGCGCAGCATGTATATTGTCGTACAATTGACGGGAAAAGTATTGAAGGTATCGGATTGTTCTCTCCATTCCAGGCAGGATACATGTTGTTCAATGAGCGAAGGAACATGCAGTTTGCCTTAAAGACCGTGTGTCTGCGGTTGCCGGTGATGAGTTTTCCGCATTATATAAAAGGTATATGCCTTAGCCATGATTATAATTGTAATCCCGTGGCGCGGCGTATCATCCTTGTACGCGAAGGCGATGAAATTCCGTTTGAAGATTTTTCGGGACTTGAGGCAAGGCTGATAGACAACGGAAAGCTGGACGGTGACCTGAAGGCTTATTACGACTATACCTGCAAAAAGGGAGACGTTGTGAGAAGCATGATATTTACCTCGCCAGGTAAAGGTGTTGAGGACTTGCTTCGCGAGAAGGAAATCCTTGACAGAACGTGAGAAGGCGAAAGGGTGAAAAAGTGAGAAGGTGAGAAAATGAAGATTTGTGACAAAGTACTTCTACAAGTTTCTCACCTTCTCACTTTTTCACCCTCTCACCTTCAAAAAATATTTCCGTTATTTCTTGTGTTTACGGATAAAAATCGTTATCTTCGCAAATAAATAAAACGGAAAAGCCATGATAGATTATTTTGCGGCCAATTTGTGGCAACTTTGGGTGCTTGTTACTGTTGTTTGCCTTATTTTAGAGCTTACGTCAGGTGACCTTTTCATCCTTTGTTTTTCAATCGGAGCATTGGTTACAGCCGTGTTGTCTGCTTTCGGTCTCGGCTTTTACGGTCAGTTGGCCGTGTTCGTCGTCGCTTCGGTATTGTCGCTTTTGTTTGTAAGACCATCACTTGTAAGGCGCCTGCATGGGCGAAAGAAGGAACGGTTGAGTAACGCAGACGCGTTGATTGGACGCATCGGACGTGTCAGTGAGGCTATAGAGCAGGGCGGTTATGGCCGTGTAGCCATTGACGGTGACGATTGGAAAGCAGTGTCTTCAGATGGAACGTATGTACCTATGGGGCAGAACGTACGCGTGGTAGGCCGTGAAAGTATAATAATAACAGTGGAAAAGGCATGAATTTTTAGGTTATGCGATTGTACGGTTATGTAGTGATACGGTAGTGATGGGAAACGCTTTCTCAAGTAAAAAACATAAAGTCTCACAACCGAGCCTTATAACCTTAAAATCGTAAAACCTCAAAACCACATAACCGTAAAACCTTAAAACCGTATAAAATATGAACATCATCGTTTACGTTTTGATTGCGCTTGTAATTTGTGCAATCGTGTTATTGAAGAAAAGTCTTGTTATAATACCACAGTCTGAGACGAAAATTATCGAGCGTCTTGGTAAGTATTATGCGACATTGAAGCCGGGAATAAACATCATAATTCCGTTTATCGACCGTGCAAAAGAGATTGTTGCAATACGGCGGGGCCGCTATGTATATACAGACTCAATCGACTTACGCGAGCAGGTATATGACTTTGACAAGCAGAATGTTATCACCAAGGATAACGTTCAGACCCAGATAAACGCCCTGTTGTACTTTCAGATAGTCGATCCGTTCAAGGCTGTGTATGAAATCAGTAACCTCCCGAATGCCATAGAGAAACTGACGCAGACAACGCTGCGTAACATCATTGGAGAACTTGAGCTTGACCAGACATTGACTTCGCGTGATACTATTAATACGAAATTGCGCGCCGTGTTAGATGATGCTACTAACAAGTGGGGTATTAAGGTAAACCGTGTTGAGCTTCAGGACATAACCCCGCCCGAAAGTGTGCTTCAGGCAATGGAGAAACAGATGCAGGCTGAGCGTAACAAGCGTGCCACCATACTCACAAGTGAAGGTGAGAAAGCCGCTGCCATACTTAAGTCGGAAGGCGAGAAAACAGCAATAATAAACAAGGCTGAGGCTGATAAGCAGATGGCTATACTGAATGCGGAGGGTGAGGCGCAGGCCCGTATACGTAAGGCTGAGGCCGAAGCGATAGCTATTGAGAAGATAACAGAGGCTGTGGGCAAGAGTACCAATCCGGCGAATTACCTCTTGGCCCAGAAGTATATACAAATGCTTGAGGAACTAGCTACGGGTGACAAGACCAAGACTGTTTACCTGCCATACGAAGCCACGAATCTTATGGGCAGTATTGGCGGTATAAAGGAGCTGTTTAAAGGTGAATGACTTTAAGCGGACAAGTGACAAGTCAACAAGCTGACAAGTGGATTTGGCTAAATAAACGAGTAAGCAAGGTATGATTTGTAGGTAACAAATAATAAAAGCAGATCACCTTGTCTACTCGTTGCTTGTCTGCTCGTAAACCAAAAATATATTGTAATGTTGAATATTTGTATTGTTGCGGGAGCGCGCCCTAATTTCATTAAGGTGGCTCCTCTTGTGCGTATTATCATTAAGGCTAAGGCTGAAGGACGCGCCGTTGATTACCATTTGGTATATACCGGTGCAGAAAACGACCCGACGTTAGAGTCGTCTTTGTTCGAGGATTTGGGCATTCCGCACCCTGATGTTTGTCTTGGTGTAGACTGTGTAAACCTCAATGAGCTTACTGGTAGGGTAATGTCGGAGTTTGAGAAGTATCTCGACGCAAACCGGACAGATGTTGTTATCGTTGTTGATGACCTTGCTTCGACGATGGCTGTTGCCATTGTGGCTAAGAAACATGGGTTGACGCTGGCGCATCTTGTTGCCGGCACGAGGTCTTTCGACATCAATATGCCGAAAGAAATCAACCGTCTTGTCATAGACGGGCTTTCCGACTTGCTTTTCACGGCAGGCATTGGAAGCACAAGCACGGCCACTCGTGAAGGGGCGGAGTTGGCCAATGTGTACATGGTTGGCAACATTTTGATGGATACGCTGCGTTTCAACCGCTCACGGCTTGTACGTCCGTCGTTGTTTGATACTTTGCAGTTGAAAGAACACGATTACATCGTTTTCACGCTTAACCGTAAGGCATTGTTGGCTGACCGCGACAATCTTGGGCGTATGCTTACGTCATTATGCCGTGCGGCAGGAGATGTAAAGATAATAGCTCCTTTGCGTAACGGGGCGGAGGAAGTGGTGTTACCGCTTGTAAAGGACTTCGATAATTTTATCATCGTCAAGCCTCTTTCATATCTTGAATTCGGATATCTGACGGCCAATGCTAAAGGAATAGTGACTGACTCGGGCAATGTTGCCGAGGAGGCGACATTCAATGGCGTGCCGTGTATTACCCTAAACAGTTATACCGAGCATATTGAAACCGTGAAATGCGGCTCAAACGTGCTTGTTGGCGAAGATGCAGGAAAGCTGGCCGACGCCGTAAGTGACATGGTTATGGGGCGGTGGAAGCAATGCTCATTGCCCGACCGTTGGGACGGACGCACCGCGGAGCGGATATTGCAGATACTTTTTAATATTAAATAAGTAGAGGGTTAAAGAAGTTAAGGGAGTTAAAAGGGGGTTAAGGGCAAATGCTTTCATTATGTACGGCCATAGAAACAGATTAAGCTATTGTCTTCAATTCCTTTTAATTCCCTTATTTATTTAGCTCTAACAACATTTTCATAAAACCCAAAAACATGGAAAGAAAAATAGCATTGATTACCGGCGCGACGAGCGGAATAGGCGAAGCCTGCGCCAGAAAGTTTGCCGAAGGGGGCTACGACCTTATCCTTACGGGGCGTAATGTTGAGAAGCTGAAAGCTGTGGAGGAGCAGGCAAGGCTGCGCGGTGCGGATGTTTTGCCGTTAGTGTTTGACGTGCGCGACCGCAAGGCGGCAACATCGGCCGTAGAGTCGTTGCAGGGCAAGTGGGCGGTTATCGACGTGTTGATTAACAACGCAGGCCTTGCGCTCGGTCTTGAGAAGGAGTACGAGGGCGACATGGATGATTGGGAGACTATGATTGACACCAATATCAAGGGGTTGCTTACGATGACTCGCCTTATCGTTCCGCGTATGGTGGAGCGTAATAGGGGACATGTAATCAACATAGGGTCGGTAGCCGGTGATGCGGCATACGCCGGAGGCAATGTTTATTGTGCAACTAAAGCTGCCGTGAAGGCCATTACTGACGGCTTGCGCATTGACGTTGCGCACACGGCAGTGCGTGTCACGAACGTCAAGCCAGGATTGGTAGAGACCAATTTCAGCGTAGTTCGTTTCCATGGCGACAACGAACGTGCCGACAATGTGTATAAAGGAATACAGCCTTTGACGGGCGACGACATTGCCGACGTCACTCTTTATGCCGCCAATGCACCCGAACATGTGCAGATAGCCGAGGTTCTCGTGCTGGCCACCCACCAGGCAAACGGCACAGTGATAGACAGGGATGTGAATAGAAAAGAAACTCTATCATAGTATTAATGTCGTGATAATAGCGGCAGAAAATCATGATTTTGTTGAAGATTAAAGGCACTATAAAATATTTTGTGTAAATGGAAATACGGGATTCAGAAATGAGTCTCGTATTTTTTTATTTTGGTGAATATATACGACAATACCCTTGTCGTTATGTTTATTTAACATTTGATTGCATCTCATTGTTACACAGTTAGTTACATTTTTATAAGGCCAGAATACAGCGGTTTTTAGCCGTTTTTCATTATACCTAATAAACTCTGCGAAGTTTATAATAAAGAGACACGGCATAAAATCTCTATTTACAACCCCGAAATTCTTTCCACAATGAAACTTAAAAAGAAAGGAGGTGTTGAATAGATGAAAGGAAAAAGACCTGCCTTTGAATGGGTTAAGGTAATAACTTACCTTACCATTATAGATGGACGGTATGCCTTTGAAACCCTTTACAAGAAGGTGTACCATTAAATTTGAGTCATTTCCATAACTATGCCGTGTCTTTATTTTTCGCAAAGATTTTGCTTGCCAAAGTTAATAAACCCAACCCTAATACTGGTTGGCTTATGGATAATCTTAACTTTGACGAGTTTAACTCGATGTTTGACTTCTATTCGACATTCCCGACAGAGGAAAGCTGCATCGCCTACCTCGAATATAAACGTTGGCCGAATGGAGTGGTGTCGCCCTATGACCCAACGTCAAAGGTTTACTGCCGTGGCGATGGTAAATACCGTTGCAAGAACACAGGAAAGAACTTCAATGTCCGTATCGGAACTATATTTGAGGGAACTAAACTACCGCTGCGCAAATGGTTTCTTGCTATTTATCTTTTATGCAACCACAAGAAAGCTATTTCATCCCTACAATTATCAAAGGACATTACCGTAACGCAAAAGACTGCGTGGTATCTTTTACAGAAAATCCGCAGGACGTTCCACTTCGTACAAAGGGTGAAACTTGACGGTGAGGTGGAGCTTGACGAGACTTTTGTTGGCGGAAAGAACAAAAACCGCCATTGGAACAAGAAGTTCAAGAAATGCCAGGGAAGGAGCTTTAAGGACAAAGTGCCCGTCATGGGTATGCTTCAGCGTGGCGGCAACGTGGTGTGCCGTGTCATCCGTGACACAACCGTAAAATCGCTAACCGCTCCGATACTTAGGACGGTAAAGCGTACCGCCACGCTCTTTACTGACGAGTGGGACGGCTACCGTGTAGTGAGGAAAATCTATAAGTCCAAGATAGTTGACCACGGAAAGGGCAAGTACGTTGTCGATGACGCATATACAAATACGATAGAAGGCTTTTGGGGCAACTACTGCAAGCGTGTGATAAACTGCATATACAACCATATCAGTCGTAAGTATATGCAGCGGTATTTTGACGAGTTTAGCTTTCGCTATAACCTTCGCAGAGTTTCTAACGGCGAAAGGTTTAGTACGGTTATTGCCCATGCGAATATCCGCATAACCCAAGAACAAATTAAACGGTAAAAAATATGAAAAGTAAGAAAGACAAAGGTTACATTCCCCTGCTGGACGATACGCCAGCGGAGGAATTAAAGAAGATGAAAACTGAAAAACCCGTGAATTTTGATAGCGTTATGACCGATATTCTGAAGTGTAAGCCTAAGAAAAAGAAGTAATTTCCTGCGGTGTAGAGAAAATTATTTCACCATCTTTGGAATATATCGAGCCACATCTTACCATTATTCCTGAAACTCTTTTAATAGCAATAGTAAGACACGTTACATAATCGTCAACTATAAAGCTAAGAGCTTTATTATTTGAATTGTTGTTCATATTTTATATCAGTTAAATCCAATTGCAAAGATATAAAGAATTTCATGAACAACCAAAACGGAGGTATCTGTGAAGATGCCTCCGTTTGCTTTATAACAACATAAAATGCTGGTCAACTCGCATTGTTAAAGTTTCATAAGAGTTGAATTCTCGTCAACTTTGAATTTCCAACCGTTTTCTGCAAGCCAAACGAATGTGTCTACAACGGCCTCTAACAAGGTGTGCTTGTCGCCAGAGGTAAAGATTGTCTTGTTCTCGGCGGTTGCATAGGTAACGCTATATTTATCAAAACGTAAATCATAAAAGACGCAATTTTCTGCCGTTTCATCTAAGGCTATATCAAGATACTCTGGTAATAAGTCTATCAGACGGGCTAATGACCAAGCAGGAAGTTTAGCGTAGCTATCGTCATAATTCTTTACCCATTCTTTTTTGAGCAGATGATAACCTTTGAAATACGGTGGCTTTATATACATCAAGTCCGCAGTTCCAGCGGAATAGCCTAAATCTGTTAAACGTTTAGACTGTTCTGCTGACGTTACGGAATAATTCGGCTTGTCATTCATCCTTTTGCTCCTCTCGTAATTTCTTCTCAAAATATTCACGCATCAGTTTATCAGTTTCAGTCCGTTCTTTATTTCTACGACTTGCCCATGAAATTAGCTGAACAAATAGCCCAAATACGCATCCGACAATAAAGACAATCTGAACAAGTGTCAATATCTTATATTTACTGTTTGTCAATCGGAAAAATACTTCCGTTGGAGGCATACCCTCTGAAAACAAAGGTACCAATATTATCATCAGAACAGTGAAAATAACGCCTCCTAAAAATCCTTTTAAGAAATTCATAGCTATTAAGTTTTAGTTATCGTATCGTAAAAACGTTGCTTCCATCCATCCCTTGGAGTTTATATCCAAGCCACAGCCAAAATTTCCGTTAGAATACAACTCTCTATAATTCGGCTTACCAGAGCCGTCAAAAGTATATCCCCATTTCACCAAATCAGCTCCAATTCTACGTCCATGTTTCCCATTCGGATTGAATACAAATCGGCATTTATCAACTTTATTGGAATTAGCTTTCTTGTATAAGTAGATATACAATACATCGTAAGAACTGTTGCTCGAATTTGTCAGGACTATGCAATTTGCAGAGTTGGATTTAGACGTTTTATCAATAGACAAACCGTCATTTATTAACATCGTTTTTGCGTGCGTGAAATTGTTGGATTGCGTTACAGCCTTACCCATCATAACCACGGAGGATTGCCCCCAAGTACAGATGCTGCAAATAATCGCAGCGAAAATCAATAAACACTTTTTCATAATGGCGAATTTTACAAGGTTTCCCCTCGGGCAGCGTTTGGGGAGTTAAACAACGTTATTGTTTATAGAAAGTGGACTGCCATCCCTGCACCCTTGTAGGCATCGCCAAACGCCCGAATACACGCACGGATAGGCAGCCCACGTTATATGAGCTGTCTCCGTGCCTCGTGTATCCTTAATGAGTTTTGGCGAATTTCACAAGATGTGAGGCACTATCTATTTTCCTCAAAAAACTTTGTCTCAAAAAGACTTTGCAAAGATAAGAAAATTTTGTAACTTTGCATTGTAAAATTAAAAAATATCATTATTATGGATAGGGATATGGATTTGGAGTTTGACAACGATATACACGAGGCTTTGAATAAAAATCAAATACCTCTTAAAATGGTACATATTATACCAAAGCCTGATGAAGTTGAAGAAATAAATACAGAATTAGATATAGATGATGAAAATCATACTAAAAAAGACCTTAACGCTTCATCTTTCAAAAAATCCTCTTCAGATGGACGATAAATTTTCTGAAGAACTGTAGGAATGTACATCTTGCAATCCGAAGGGGTAAACTTACATAAATATTCTTTTAACTCATTTTCTATTATAGAAAATTTATCAATATTTTCCCTAACTCGGAATATGGGGAGTACCATCTTCCCATCTTTTGATTCCATAACAGAAATTCTGAATATCTCTTGAATTAGTTTCACTCTTTCCGTTTCCATAAAAATTCACTTTACAAAATTCCTATAATATACATGGAACTCACGTAAAGTTTTGAACTTACTGTAATCAAACTCTACGTTAGCTATCCGTTCAAAAGCCTTTATAACTGGTAAATCAAGACTAAACCTTATTGCTTCCTCTATTTCGTTAGGTTTCTTAGCAAAAGTTTTCTTTCCGCCTATAATTTCCTCCAGTAGTCGGGTTAGGACTTCTACGGAAACGGATTTATATGCTTGCTCCTCGTTTATCTCCTTATCGGTAAACAAGTGTACGTCCACGGGCTTTTCCTCTGTTGTAAAGCTCTCGTAGAAGCAGTAGCGGTCATTCCTTCGGGCTTCTACGTTTATCTTCGTTACGCCTTCCTCCTCGACCTGTTCTAAGGTGATGTTTACTATCGCTCTGTCCATTATTCTTGCTCTAAATGTTAAAGTTATGTTAAAGTCGCCGTTTTGCGAAAATTCTGTGTGCTTCATGGTTATAAGATAGGTAAGTAGCAACAAACAAGGAAAAGATGAAATTTTTAATAATGAACAAGAATATAAATAGGCTCATAAAAGCCAAAAGAGTTTCCGTTAAGATGGGGAGGCTCTATTGCATAGTGGACGATAATGGTCGTAAACACTATGCTTTAGAGCAAATCCCTGTCATTAAAAAGTAATTCATCTTTCCTTGTTTGTTGCTACTTTATTATTTTGTTAGGGGCTAAACCCAATAACCTCACCTTATTTATACTTGTTTAAGTTCCATACTCATTTTCCTATTCTCCTATTGTTTTGTAATGTCACGGTGGTTAGGGTATTGTCGTAAATATACCCCTTTATTTTATACATTTGCAAAATGAAGAAGATTATGAAAGAAAAGAATCAAGCAG